>Ga0123355_10000573_pt1 | contig 49483 bp, 37 predicted proteins | sample TergutEmb28metaG_3_FD_89872 | JGI IMG/M metagenome (GOLD analysis project Ga0123355, IMG submission 89872) | Embiratermes neotenicus P1 segment gut microbial communities from Petit-Saut dam, French Guiana - Emb289 P1 | ecosystem: Host-associated > Arthropoda: Insects > Digestive system > Gut ...
AGGACTGAAAATCCTCGTGTCGGCGGTTCAATTCCGTCCCTGGGCATTTTTGCGGGTGTAGTTCAATGGTAGAACACCAGCCTTCCAAGCTGGATACGTGGGTTCGATTCCCATCACCCGCTGAAGATTCTGTCACTTACTTGCAATATGTATTCTATGGTAGAGCTTCATCTGTTAATATGCGCGAATGGCTCAGTGGTAGAGCATCGCCTTGCCAAGGCGAGGGTCGCGAGTTCGAATCTCGTTTCGCGCTTAATTTCTGTAAAGAGTCCTGTAATCCTTGAGTTTTTCAAGAATTACAGGACTTTTTTACATGCTTATGCATGATACCGCCAAAGCATGGTGTATCAAGCATAAGTGAAGTTATAGATGTTCAATGTCGTTTTCTAAAATCATTGCAAAACTATCATCATCACGTTTTTTAAAAGTGTGAATAGCAGTGTTGCCTATAGCAAATAATCCCCTATCTTCTACGGGAAGTGCAAGTAAGCCACAGATAATAGCACGAATTGTTCCAAAATGACCAACTATAAAAATATTTTCTTTACCACACGAAACGATTTCTTTTAAGTAATTTTGCACCTGTGCAAAATACACAGGTGCGCGTTCATCAAGAAATTTGCCAAATGCGGTGACGACTTCTGGGTCGTTTAGGCTTTTGCCCTCAAACTCGCCAAAACTTGATTCACGCAATTGTGGTGAGACAACCATCTCTACACCGTGGTACTCATTGATGATTTCCGCGGTCTTTTTCGCGCGCAATAAGTCACTTGTATAAATAATATCACAAGGTTCATGTGCTAGCCGTGTTGCCAACTTTTTTGCTTGTGAAATCCCAGTTTCATTAAGTTCTATATCACAAGAACCTTGTGGTTTGCGCTCACGATTCCAGTTTGTTTCTCCGTGGCGAATTGTTGTAATTCTCATTGTATATACCCCATTTTCAATTGTTATGCTTTTTTATCAAAATGCAAAATATCATCATCTATATGACCATCTAAATTGTCAGATTCAAACATCCTTGGGCTGTCCAGTAATGTATATGGTTCGTCCAGAGGTAGGAATGAAAAACTGTCAAGCGTATAGTTTGAGTCACGTAGAAGAGCGTCTAATTTATGAATATTCGCGCGAACGGCATTGATGATTTCAGTGCTTTCAAGCCTGAATTGGCAATGTACAGAACGTGAATTCTTTTGCACATATGTTTCAAAGTGCCCCAAACTTGATGTTTCCAAAGCGATTAGCGCACTAGAAGCCCCACCAGATGAACCTTTTCCAGACTTTTTGCTGTCCTTGTGTACGAATAAAGAGGCTAAAGATTGTTGCCCACCATAGTATAGTGGCAATTGCACAAATAACTGGTTTCTGATTTGAGAAGTAAAATCAATATGCGACTCCAGAGAACGTACCTCTTGAAGAACTCGTGCAGCATCTGGTGAGTCTTGTTGCCCTGCCAAAACCTGTCGTACTTCCCCCAGAACATTTCGCAAATTATTAAGAAAGCGGTCTATATCTTGTGGTGTGCTATCTTCAAGACGAAATAATAAACCAGAAGATTGTGACTGTAAAGTTTGAGTTTCTGCTGATTGCGCTTGTTGTGCAGTAAATTGAACTTGTTTGGAGGATATTTCTTTACCTACTGTTTGCTCTTGTAATTGCTGTAATGCCTGTTCTTGTTTTGGCAATTGCGTGATTTGTTGTGTTGTTGTTTGCCCTGGTGATTGTGTTGCTTGCTGTGTTGTTACTTGTCCTAATGATTGTGCGCTTTGTTGCATTATTGCTTGTTCTGATGGTTGTGCGGTTTGTTGCGTTATTACTTGCGCTAATGATTGTGAGGTTTGCTGTGATGTCGTTTGCACTAATGATTGTGTAGTCTGTACTGTTACATCTGTTTGTGATTGCGGAATTTTCGCCATTACTTGTTGTTCTCTTTGCAGAAGCTGTGGATGTGATTGTTGTGTGTTTTGGTTCTTTACTATTTCTTCTAAAGGCAATTGCGGATGTTGTTGTACAGTGTCCATAGTCTTTCCTGTACTTTGTTGCCCTCCATCTAGCAAAATTTGCTTGAGTTTTGAAGCAAGTGTTGAATCTTCCAATTGCTCAATAGCCTGAAATAAATTACTTAACTGGTCTGTTATGCGAAACTTTCCGCTTACCAGCCCATCAAGTTGTGTTGCATTTGTTGAATTCATTTTAATATTATTTTGCAACATAAATAATGCTTTATCAAACGTACCTGTTAATTTCAATGCTTGATTCATTCGTTTTACATTTTCTTCTGTAAGCGGAATGCCGTTCTCTAGCATTAGTTTTAGCATTGCTGTGTTTTCTTCCGTTACTTTCATGCCATAATTACGTAATAATTCTGTTAGGCGCTCCACCGTTGTAGTTTCTGAGGATACTTCCGCGATCGTAGGCGGGGTTGCTTCCCCATTATTGTTTGTAATTGGCGAACGCATTACCATATTTTCCACTTTCACAGGTGTGTATTGAATTTCTCCAACCATGTTACAATTCCTCCAACTCTAACCCAACGGGGCAATGATCTGAACCAAAAACGCGCTCATATATTTTTGCTTCTTTTACGCTCTCTTTTAACAATTCTGATACAAGAAAATAATCTATACGCCAACCTACGTTTCTTTCTCTTGCTTGCCCCATATAAGACCACCAAGTATAAGCCTCTTTTTGAACTGGATATAAATGACGAAATGTATCAACAAATCCAGCGTCTAAAAGTTTGGTGAATTTTTCGCGTTCTTCCTCTGTAAATCCTGGGTTTCTGGTGTTCGCATTTGGGTTTGCCAAATCAATTTCTTTGTGGGCTACATTCAAATCGCCACATACAATTACAGGTTTATTTTGTTTGCAGAGATATTCCCTAAATGCCTCATCCCAAGTCATCCTATAATCTAACCGTAGTAATTCTCGTTTTGTATTCGGGGTATAGACATTCACAAAGTAAAATTTCTCAAATTCTAAAGTGATAACGCGCCCCTCTTTATCATGTTCTTCTATGCCTATGCCATTACGCACAAAAAGTGGTTTTTGTCGTGACAACACAAGCGTACCAGAATACCCTTTTTTGTCAGCCGAGTTCCAAAAACAATGATATTCTGGAAATTTAAAATCTGCCTGCTCGGGTAACATTTTTGTTTCTTGTAATCCCACCAAGTCAAAATCGTTTTTCCCTAAAAATCGCATAAAGCCTTTATTCATACATGCACGCAAACCATTTACATTCCAACTAACTAGATTCAAAAGGCATTCTCCTATAGTATTTTCGGTTTTGTCATGATTATATCATAAAAATTATATACTTTCTTTAGAACCTGCTTAACAGGTTCTTATCTTAACTTGGAGGTGTTTTTTTGAGTGGTTTAAAAATCGCGGCGGTCTATGCGTCAGTTTTCTTGGGGGCAGGTTTTGCCTCTGGGCGTGAATTAATCGAATATTTTGTAAGTTATGGTTGGATTGGTTTGTGGGGATTGATTATAGCGGGTGTACTGTTCTCGCTTGTGGGTTGGGCGGTTCTTAGAATATGTAAGCGTGAATCTATTAATGATTATAGCGGATTTATGCGTTTTTTGTTGGGTGAGAAATTAGGGATTTTTACAGAATTTTTGGTAATTGCATTTTTGTTTTGCTTGTTTGTTGCAATGATTGCAGGGGGGGGAGCAACTGCAAATGAAGCCTTCAATATACCTTTCAGTTTTGGGGCGATTATTGTAGGAGTTGTTGTTTTCTTTATCTTGTGTTTTGGGCTAAATGGCATTGTAAAAGTAAATGTAATCCTTGCACCATTTATGTTACTTGGTGGAATTTTTGTAGGGTTATTTTCATTTTTTTCGCACACAACTTATGCCTTTGCGTTGATTCAGGGGGGGGCTTCCTCAATTGCATGGATATTAGCAGCAAAAGTCTATGCTTCTTACAATCTAGTGACAGGAATACCCGTGCTTACAGCAACCGCGCCATTGGCTATAAACAAGTTTGATGCTGTTATTGGTGGAGTATTGGGTGGAGGCGTTATTACCATTTTGGGTATATCTATGTCGTTGCCATTATTTTTACATTATACAAATGTTGTGGCATTAGAAATACCATTTCTCTACATAGTCATACAGCATGGCAGTTTTTTTAATGGGTTATATCTAACAATATTAATTTCTGCTTTGCTTACAACAGCCGCCTGTAACGCTTTTGCAGTTTTAGAATGGCTAAAGGCACGCAACAGAATAAAAGCCGCCGCAATATTGTGTATATTGGGTGTTATCGCTTCGCATGTTGGTTTTTCTGTAATTGTTGCATATGTATACCCTGTATTTGGATTAGTTGGGTTATTTAAAATTATTGTTATACTCTGGGCTGGCTTTGGGAAAGCAGGGCATGTTTCAAAAGATTATTCCGATACTAGAGGTTGACAAATATTCGGAGGTGAGGGTAATATATACCATGTAACAATGCGAGTATCAGAATTACATCTTGTGATATTTGCACATGGGAGGGGATGATGTGGGTATGGATTGGATTGAATTCTAGCAGATAGTATTTTGTTACTATCTGCGTTCTATGCGTTTTAAAGTATCTTTATTATTATTGTTGATAGTGGACAACTATTTGGAGGACATTGATACGTGACAAAACATTAATATGCTTGATTGCGATAACGATGTTCATAATTAACAGGAGGATGTTTAATATGAAAATTAAAGTATTAGTAAGTTTGCTTTTAACATTTATATTGATATTTAATATATCAATGTCTTCATTTGCAACACATCAAGCAGGGGCAATATCTGTATCTGATGATGATCCATTCACAAGAATGGGGCTTAACGTGATTGTAGGAGATGATGCTCCAGCAATAGCACCCCATGAACATGTTGATATTCCATTCGAGTATTGTGAAGAGTCAGGAGGGGCATTTTTCTGTGGAAGAGACGTAATTAGGCTTCGTATGCCATCAATAAGTCGACTATCTGAGCATGAAGACATTATCATCACAGATGAGGACTTAGACATTATATTGGACTTTGTTGCTGATGTGATGTTAAATAGAAATGCACCTATGCATTTTGATGGCTCTTTTATAGAGGCTCTTAAAGAAATAGGACTTTTTGAAATATTTTTTGCAAGGATTGATGAGATACTGAATAATGAAATAACTCCTGCTCCCCTTAATACACACACAGTTTCAGTAAGTTTACAACATGGTCGAGATTGAGCAGCTACGGCTTTTCCTCTATCATCACACCATCATGTAACCTACAATCTAACTTATAACCCATCCTCTAATTTAGATACGGGAGTGTTTTTAGTTGGTCGATTTTGGCTCCATACGCGTCATTCAGGTAATTCAGCTAATGGCATAATTTCGCATTCGCCAACTAATTCTAACTTCGCTATATCACATCCTGGACCTGCATTTGGCATATCTGTGTCTGGGACTTGGGAAATATGGTAATTGATTAGCTTCTCGTAGTGCGCCAAAAAAGAGCGGGATATAAAAACCTGCTCTTTTTGCGTTCACGCTTTATAATTAATAATCATCACATTTTCCTTGACTATAAAGGTATCCTTGATTAGAATATGCAAAAATAGTAACTCTGAAAGAAGCGAATTCATGTTAAAGAAAAATTCACGGCATAAAATTGAAATAACTGGAGTAACAGCAAAAGGTTTTGGAGTTGGGCATATTGATAATTTCCTTTTGTTTGTAGATGGGGGATTAACAGGAGATGTACTGGAAATCCATGTGTTAAAAACAAAACCCCGCTATGGTTATGGGAAAATAATCAATATTTTAACACCATCACCATCAAGAATAGAAAGTCCTTGCCCAGTTTTTATGAAGTGTGGAGGGTGTCAATGGCAAAATTGCGAGTATTCCGCACAATTAAAATACAAGAAACAAATTGTCATAGACGCATTGGAGCGAATTGGTGGAATAACTAACCCTGCTGTAAATGATGTAATTGGAATGGAAAACCCGCAAAGGTATCGAAATAAAGCAGTATTTCCAGTAGTTCCCCAAACGGCTATGCCACTTTCCGACGGAAGTGTAACTGGGGTTTCCCCAGCGGAACAGCAGGGGCTTGGAGGCAAAGACCCCATTGATGATAAAACATTTGCCATTGGTATGTATATGGCACGAAGCCATCGAATTGTGGAAGTTTCAGATTGTAGAATCCAGCATATTGCCCATGTATCAGTATTGGAGACAGTACGCAAATACATGCACCAACACAATGTTACTGCCTATGATGAAACAACTCACACTGGAATCATGCGTCATATCATGGTACGGACTAGCCTCTTCACAAATGAAATAATGGTAGTGCTGGTGATTAATGCAAAGTCATTGCCTAACGAGATGGAACTTATAGAGAAACTAATAGCTATTGGGGTGACAACTACTGTTATTTCTAATCATCAGTCTAAGGGGAATTCTGTTCTTGGGAAACATTTTAGAATATTAAATGGCTCTGGATTTATCAGGGAACGTATTGGCGAAACGGAATACCAAATCTCTGCACCATCGTTTTTCCAAGTGAATCCTGTACAAACAAAGATATTATATGATGTTGCTATAGAGCAGGCTGGTTTAAATGGTACTCAAATTGTACTTGATGCCCATGTTGGAGCAGGTGGTGTTGCCCTTTATTCTGCAAAAAAAGCAAAACAAGTAATAGGCGTTGATATTGTACAATCTGCCATTAACGACGCGGGAATCAATGCTACTATAAACGGCGTAAATAATGCAGAATTTATATGTGGTGCTGCAGAAGACATAGTTCCAGATTTATTACAAACACACCAACCTGATGTTATATTCTTAGACCCACCCCGCAAAGGTAATGAACCTGCGTTACTTGAGGCTATTATTTCCTCGGAAATAAAAAAAATCGTCTATATTTCTTGTGACCCTGCCACTTTAGCCCGTGACATAAAAAAACTCACAGAGGGCGGTTACAAATTAATAACTGCCCAACCTGTGGATATGTTCCCCTTTACAGGGAAAGTTGAAACTTCTGTTTTATTGAATAGAGTCTAATTACTACCTAATAAATGTTCTGCCCATAAACTCTTCTAGGCTTAGAATATTGTTGTTGAACATGTATGTTGATATTTCAACACCAACATAGGTAATATGCCAAGGTTCAAAGATATAGCCTGTGATATGGGTAGTTTCGGCACGATAGCGTATTATAAATCCATAATAATGCGCGTTGTCGGCTACCCACAACCCTGTTTGTGATGGTCCTTGTGCGTCAAGTAGCCCGCCTGGTCCCCATAAATCTATTGCACGTCCTGTTTGATGTTCACTGTGATATGGTCTTGCAACTGCGCCATCCCTAAAGCCTTGACGTTCCCACAATTCCGCTTGTCGTGTTACTGGACGATACGCAGAGGTTGCAGACAAATCAAATCCAGCGACACGGGCGGTTTCTCGAAATGCCCGAAATGCTCTTACAGTCTCTGGTGTGGCAAGCAGGAAGCAATCGTCATTGTTTACGGGTATCAGTTCTGGAGGGGAAAACTCTGGGGGTAAACGGAATGCAGGACTTATAAATATAGGATTTGGTGCATAATTAATTTGGACTCTCTCGAAAAATGGATAATCCAAGTAAACATTTACCATCCATACAATTGTCTCTGCATCTAAATCAGGACGTTCATGGGCAAATCGTGTATATCTATCTACATTTGCGGGTATATAAAACGAAAATATCGAAAAATTTGATGTCATGTCATAATCTGGTGTTGGTTCTGGTTCATACGCATCATAAATGGACTCTGGGATTGCCGTAGGTATTGCTTCTGGTTCATGCACATCATGAATATGCTCTGGGGTTGCTGTGGGAAGCGGTTCCAGCCCATGTATATCATAAACAGGTTCTGGTGTTACTGTAGGTATTGGACTAGGTGTTAGTAAAAGTTCTGGTATTTCAGGTATTGGAAACTGAGAAGGAGGAATATCATTCTCTGCAAACACTGGAGCTGGTGGGGTAGACGAATACCATTCAAGCAGTAAATTAATAGCCACAGCAATACATATTGTTGTGGCTGTTATCATAAACACTATTCCTATGGTGACAAAAATGTTTTTTTTATTGTTCATGCAAAAATCCTTCCATTATCATCACAAGAGTGTATTACAACTATGCTGTGTACCAACCCTTGTGCAATTTCAAATTTCTCTACACGATTGATGACCGCGTTATGTTTTTTTAGTGCAATTTTTGCATCTTCTATTTCTTGTGTAACATCAGGACCTTTCATGGCAAGAAAAATCCCATTAGGTTCTAACAATGGAAGTGCATAATTGATTAGCTTGTCCAGTTTTGCTACTGCACGGGCTGTACATATGTCAAATTTGCCTTTCTTGTATTCTTCAGCACGCGCATGAACACATGTAATGTTAGTTAGCCCTAATATAGTTGTGGTTTCTTGCAAAAAAAAGATTCTTTTTCGTAGCGAATCCATTAAGGTTATTTGCAAATCGGGGCGCATTATTCCTATTATCATCCCTGGAAAGCCCGCACCAGTACCAACATCTACGAGAGTACAGCTATGCTTGTCTGGTAAAAGATGTAAGACGGTCAGGCTATCTATTATATGTTTTATTGCAAAATCAATGCTGTGGGTAATGGTTGTAAGGTTCATGTATTTATTTATTTCCAATACTCGTTCTTGATAGTTTTTTAGTTGCTCTAATTGTTTATGGCTTATTGTTATACCGTTTGTTCCTGCCCATTCCAGTATCAAATCAATCTTTATTAAACTTTCGCACATTCTTCTTGCTCCACTCCATATATTTTCCATGTGCCATTGCGATCTGGTTGTTTTATCATACGCACATGCAATAAACGACGCACAGTGCATTGTGCAGCTTCTATATACAAGCTACGAGTTAGGCAGTTTTTGGGGTCGTTTAGATAAGTGGCTTTTGATACCCATTTCGCAAAGGTTATATCCATACTTAAAATTTCGCGTAATTCATCCAAATCCAATCGTGGTGAATATACTTTACTCACATATGCCCATACATCGTTTGAGCTTGTTTGCACTGCTTCAAAAAAACGTTCTACAGTTTGTTGTTCTGGGCTAAAGTTCATGTACACACAATATGTTCTGTTTTTTACTGGCAACATAATCAAAATGATTCCTCCTATCATCAGATATGTACATGATTGAGGAATCAACTGCAAAGGTTATATAGCGGGTTTGCCCTTCACACACACCGCCTTGCGGTGCATTTGCATGAAGCCCAACTACACTTTATTTATAATATGCTAGGAAGGTAATTATGTTCGCTATAGTGCTACGCTCACGAATCATTTTATAGCATGGGCATTTTGAAAGCAAGCAGTGAATATGTTTTGACGTAAGCCAACTTAAATGATAGAATGCTAACAGCACAGTTTAATGTACTAATACCCAATCCCAAATCAGTTTCTTAGGAATTAGTATAAACTGGACGATGGTTGAATGGGAGGATTTTATAAATGAATTTTACGCATTATGACTTGGGCAACCTAGATAAAGGCAGAACAGTAGAAGTTGTTTTGGATGGCAATGCGGCAAATGTGTACTTATTAGACAATGTTAATTTCAAGCAATACACGCGAGGTTTAGAATTTCAAGCTGTTGGAGGACTTATGCGTTCGTCACCAGCACGGCTTCAAACAGTTAGACTTGCACATTGGCATGTTGTTGTTGATTTACCAGGTGGGCATGGTGTAGTTAAATCGTCGTATCGTTTGCTGACACAAAAGATTGTTACAGGTGTTATTGATAAACTACTCACATTTGTTCCTTCAGAGGCGCAAAAACGCTCCCGTCCTGGCTCTGTAGCGCCTCCAGCACCAGCAAAAGGTTCATTGATAGGCACCACTAATACAAACCCAGCCGCAATTGTTGCAGTTGCTGCAAAGGGATTGTGTCGTAAATGTGGGTTTAATATTGGTGCGGGCAAATTCTGCCCTCAATGTGGTGAAGCTACTGATAAAATATGCACAAAATGTGGTACATTAGATAAGATTAATGGTAAGTTTTGCGTTGAATGTGGGCAAAAATTATAAAGTTTTACACATAAAAAGGCTGATGCAAACTGTGATAAACAGTTGGTATCAGCCTTTTTTAAACGGGTTTAGTTGAGGGGGGAGCATATTACTTGCTATGGCATTATTTGGTGATTTTCATATCATAGCTAGATGTTAATGTATAGAGGAGTTGCCATACTAAGCCACATCTCCATCAAACCACTCATCTACCATTTCACTTACTGTAATGGGCAAAACCAAACCTGTGGCAAATGCTTCTGCCATTGCTTTTGCTGCTTTATAGTCTTCATTGATTGCAAATGTTGTTTCACTTTCTACAATTTCGCCATTGGATGTACATTTGTCAACTTTTAGACAATAATACACCTCTTCTGCGACACCTTGCATTGTAAGCAAATGGTATTCAAGTACCCATGCTATGCCCTCCTCTGTGGGGGCTTCCACTGTGGCGATATGTTCTATCGCACTGGTGTTAAGTAAAGCATTACTCATTTTACATAATCCTTTCATAGTGTTGTATTTTTCACGGCTATCAATGCGCCAACAATGTTGTGCGACGTTGATATAATTATCATAACATCCAAAAAATGTTTTGTCTGTAAACTTACGGTTACATTTTTCTGGTAATTAATTCATAAAAAATGTAACTAAAATTAAACTAAAACTAATAGATGGACATGTTTTGTGAACTTTCTGTTACGATTTTTTGGAAAACATTACATAAAAAACGTAACTGGGAGTTCACAGACAGATTTATATAACCGTGATACTATATCTTCAGTAGAAACGATTCTACAAAATTTAATTAATCCTATGGAGGAAGTTTTTATGAAAAAATTTTTAGTAACGCTATCCGTGTTTGCAGTTATTGCAGGTAGTGCATCTGTGCTTGTTAGTCAGCCAGCTCTTGCAGAGGAAGCCAATTGTACAGTTGAAGCATATGAGACTATTTCTCCGAGATGGCCACAACATGAACCAGTTTTCCCCCTGATGGCGACTATTACTCCAAGATGGCCACAGCATGAACCAGTTTTCCCCCTGATGGAAACTTTGGCAGGTGAAAATTACGCTTCTGCTGTAGTATTATGAGATGCACAATATCAAGCAGTATGTGAGCTTGATATTAAGGCACATAATCAATCCGTCGTTGAAGTTCCAGGTTATGTTGAGGCTAGTCCTACGCCACGCAATCAATTGCTGGTTTCAAATGAAGAAGTTGTTGGAAGCAATGGTTTTTGGGAGCGTTCATTTCAGACGCTGGGTTCTGGGTCTGGAACAAGACTTAATGTATTTCATAGAAATGATACTGCCCATCAAGTAACTGTACGAGTAGAGCGTCGAGATGGAGATCACTGGAGGTTTGTCACTTCAATGACAGTAGCCGCAAATAGCGAAAACACTCGGCAAGTAACATTAATATCAACCCTTAACGAATTTAACGCTAATATGAGAGTTACTGTTACAAATGCGGCTGGTAATCGTGTTGAAGGACTCGTTGGGATTAGACAAACTAATACACCACTGTCATAACCACACGCCCCTCCACACATAATAGAATAAGTTTAATCTAATAATAATCTTTCATAATCTGCCTAGAGATAGGGGTGTCACACCCACATCTCTAGGCATTTTTGGGATAAGTCAAACTTCAGTTCCTTAGAAGCGAAATTCTCCAATTGCAAAACTTCGCTGTTTCTTCCAAATATCAAATAACAACCATAGACTTGAAAAAAGATATCTTTTGCTTCTTCCCTATTGCCTAAGTAGAATAATGCACAAGCCTTGCAATAGTTTAATGATGGTAACATTTCAAAAATACGTTCTTTTTTTGCCATATCAATAGCCTCATTACATATTTTGAGAGACTTTTTATATTTACCCATTATGCCCAAGTTAGTACAAAGGTAGTATTGTATAAAACATAGTGCACGCGCTCGATTGTGGGGGGTTACATAATATTTTCTAATGGATTTAGCTACATTTTCAAGTAGCTTGACTGACTTTCTGCGTTTACCACATTCAAAATATATGTCTGCTATAAGAATAATGATCTCAATATCACAATGCCCATATAAAAAGGTGTCTGCCAATTCCTCATCAAAATCGGGTATTGTGATTCTTATGGCCTCAAACAAAATCTCTTGTGCTGCACCTGCGTCTTTGCCAAATCTCCAGCAAATAGTGGCTTTGCATCTTAACTTAAACTGAAGAAATATACCTTTTTCAAAAATTTTATTATTTTCCATTTTTTCCAACAAACGATTCATGGTTTCTTCATCATAGAAGGCTTGTGCATTTCTAAACGTATCACGCAATATAATGGCATCATGCTCATCTATGTCTGTTATCTGTGACATAAATTGGTCTGGTGTATAACCTAATCTCTCAAATAATTGAAGTACATCTTGACTGTTTGGCATTCTATGCCCATTTTCAATCTGTGAGAGATACTCACGCGACATAATACCATCTGATAATATTGCTTGTGATAATCCCTTTTGTTTTCGGAGTTGTGCTAATTTTGCACCAAAATTAAATTGAAACATAATCAATTTCTCCTTTTAAATTAAACTTTACCAATAATGGAAATTTGACCAATTTATATAAAATACGCGACTATTTGCATGGAGATAGTATAATTTTCTTACAATAAAAAAGCAACTCCTAGCGGTTATACTAGGGGTTGCTTTTTTGTTTTGTTATTTTGATACAAATTGCAATCAATAAATGCTTCTATTAGTTACAAAAATTTAGTTTTTTAATGCCAATTGCCTATAAGCTAAAGCGATTCCATAAGCGATTAAATCACCTATAACCGTTAATACACGATGAATAATCATCGCAACAATAAGCAATCCACCATCCACAATACCACCCATAAACATAAGCATTACAGCTTCACGAATGCCTAAACCACTTGGCGCACCAGGGGTTAAAAAACCCGCAACCCAAGAGAGAATAAACAACCCTACAACAGTGGAAACAAGCCCTAAAGTCATACTTTGCCCCAAAAGCGCGAGAGTTGCCGCAAAAGAACCACCCCATAAAGCCATAAGAAGTAGGGCAAAACCAAAACGCTTGAATATTACTGAAAACGTAAGCTCTTCCATGTTTGCAGTGAGATACTTCCAACTAGTTGAAATTCGGTGACGGAAAATATAAATTACTGGAATCACCGAAAGAATTACAATGGCTACAATAATACCAATAATCGGCAAAGCATCTAAATAGCGCAAGTAATTTACAGTATGGTCAAATGCATTGAGAACAGCTACTAGAATCGCTGCCACAGCAATTAAAGCACCTTCTACTACTGTGGCAAAGGCAACCTTACCATGCCCCAAACCTTCTGTTTCAACTGCAAGGCGATTTCGCCCCGCCACATACAATACACCACCAGGGATATATTTATAGAGGTTTGCCCCTGTATATACTGTAACCGCCAAAGTAGGTTCTGTTGGAATTCCAGACACATTCCGCACCAACGAACGAAAGTTAATTCCCGCAAGGAATATACCCAGCCCTTCAACCAGAGCCACACCCAACAGTCCCATAATCACCATTGATGATGACAAAAACGAACGATCAAAGTCCTCCGCGGTTAGATATCCAAAAAGCCGTCGCCCAATAAACCCCAGAGACACTAGCATAAGTGCTGTTCCAGCGTATGAAACGATTTTCTTTAGTCGCTCTTTTTTACTTTGCTCCATAGTTAGGTTTTATCTCCTTTAACAGCCATTTGGGGAGGTCTGTAGGTTTTTATGTGTAGCTCATCCTTGTCAAAGTTTCTCAGGAGAATTGGGGATGCCCCCAAGGTCTGTCTTCTTAATTATTTGTCTTCCCGTGTTACCTTCGAAACTGGAAAAAACTCGTCGTCGTCATCATAATCATCGTAACCAGGTGCGTTTTCAACCTCAACACTGCGATAAAGCGACATACCAGTCCCTGCTGGAATAAGCTGCCCAATAATTACGTTTTCTTTAAGCCCAATTAACCTGTCTTCTTTTCCACGAATAGCCGCTTCTGTTAATACACGGGTTGTCTCTTGGAACGAAGCCGCGGACAAAAATGAATCTGTGGCAAGAGAAGCCTTGGTAATACCCAATAAAACTTGTGTTCCTGTTGCAGGCTCTCCGCCTTTTTGAACAATTTCTTTGTTTATTTCCTCAAATTCAAGCCAATCAATCAAAGAACCTGGTAGCAACTCTGTATCGCCGTTTTCTTCAACTTTAATGCGCTTTAACATCTGCCGTGCAATAACCTCAATATGCTTGTCATTGATATCTACACCATGAAGATTGTAAACACGCTGGACTTCTTGAAGCATATAGTCTTGAACTCCCCTAAGCCCCTTGATTTTTAAAATATCATGAGGATAAACACTACCTTCTGTTAGTTCACTTCCAGCCTCAATTTCCTCACCAGAATAAACTTTAATGCGTGAACCATAAGGAATAAGATAGGTCTTATCTTCGTCTGTTAATTGATTTTTAATTGTAACTTCGCGCTTTTTCTTGCTTTCGGTGACGCTTACAATCCCGCCAAACTCCGCAATAATAGCAAGCCCCTTGGGTTTACGTGCTTCAAATAATTCTTCTACGCGGGGAAGTCCCTTAGTGATATCATCATTTGTAGCAACACCACCTACTTGGAAAGTACGCATTGTAAGCTGTGTACCTGGTTCACCAATAGATTGTGCGGCTATAATTCCAACCGATTCGCCAATACGAACAGCTCGCCCACTTGCCATGTTAGCACCATAACATTTTGAACAAAGCCCAATGCGACTACGACAAGTAAGCACTGTACGGATTAGAACTTCATCAATTCCAGAATTTTCGATAGCTTCCGCTTGGTCTGGAGTTATCAAAGTGTCTTTTATAGCAAGTACTTCACCTGTTTCTGGATGGATTATATCCTCAACTGCCCAACGCCCACGAATGCGGTCAACTAATGGTTCTATAACCTCTTCACCATCAACAAACGCCTTTACAACCATACCTGGTACAGGATTGCCTTCTTTTACGCAATCTTCCTCACGTATAATAATATCTTGGCTTACATCAACCATTCGACGCGTCAAATAACCAGAGTCTGCTGTACGCAAAGCAGTATCAGAAAGCCCTTTTCTTGCACTATGCCCTGATATAAAATATTCCTGCACGTTCAAGCCTTCACGATAGTTTGCTCTAACGGGAATTTCAAGGGTTTTACCAGAAGGGCTTGCTAGTAGTCCACGCATACCAGCCATTTGTTTCATTTGGATTTTTGAACCCCTTGCACCTGAATCCAGCATCATATAAACGCTGTTATCATGGCTAAGGTTTGCCATTAAGTCTTCTGTTACTTTGTCTGCTGTTTCTGTCCAAATTTGCAATACTTTATCGCGACGCTCATCATCTGTCATTAGCCCACGACGGAACAATTTATAAACACCATCGACCCTGTCTTCTGCTACTCTTAAAATTTCTGGCTTAGAGTCTGGAACTTCCATATCTGCAACAGAAACAGACAGCGCGCTTTGTGTAGCATAACGGAATCCCAAATCTTTAATATTGTCAAGGGTAATGGAGGTATCTACACTACCATATTTATTAATACAACGATTTACGATTTTACTTAGCATTTTATTATTGACCAAACAATTGATTTCATACGAAAATCTGTCTTTGCTACGATCAACAAAACCTAAGTCCTGTGGAATCGCCTGATTAAATATAACTCGCCCTACTGTAATTTCAACGAGTTTTCTTTCGCCCGTTTCAGAGTCTGTTCGACGTACTTTTATTTTTGCATGAATGTGAATTTCATTGTTATGATATGCAAGAACAGCTTCATCATCATCAAAGAATGTTTTGCCCTCACCAAAACGTCCATCTCTTTCAAGGGTTAGATAATAAATCCCCAAAACCATGTCTTTTGTGGGTACGGTAATTGGCATACCATCAGAGGGTTTTAGTAAGTTATTCGGCGCAAGTAATAAAAACCTACATTCGGCTTGTGCTTCTACAGAGAGTGGAACGTGTACTGCCATTTGGTCGCCGTCAAAGTCCGCATTGTAAGCCGCGCACACCAATGGATGCAACATTAAGGCACGTCCTTCTACCAGAACAGGCTCAAATGCTTGTATGCCCAAACGGTGTAGTGTGGGCGCACGATTAAGCATAATTGGATGCTCTTTTATTACATCTTCCAATGCATCCCAAACTCTAGGCTCTAGTTTTTCAACCATACGTTTTGCAGATTTAATATTGTGTGCATCATTACTTTGCACAAGTTTTTTCATTACAAAAGGTTTGAATAACTCAATCGCCATTTCGCGAGGTAATCCACATTGATAAATTTTTAGTTTCGGTCCTACAACGATTACAGAACGCCCAGAGTAATCTACACGTTTGCCTAATAAATTTTGACGGAAACGCCCTTGTTTACCAGTAAGCAAATCTGATAATGATTTAAGAGCACGGTTTCCTGGTCCTGTAACTGGTCTACCACGTCGCCCGTTGTTAATGAGTGCATCAACGGCTTCTTGAAGCATACGCTTTTCATTGCGTACAATGATATTGGGTGCGCCAAGGTCAAGCAAACGTTTAAGGCGGTTATTTCTGTTAATTACACGACGATACAAGTCGTTTAAGTCTGAGGTTGCAAAGCGTCCGCCGTCCAACTGTACCATTGGGCGTAAATCAGGCGGAATTACGGGAATAGTGTCAAGAATCATCCAATCAGGTCTATTACCTGACAAACGGAAAGATTCTATTACCTCCAGTTTTTTAATATAACGCAAACGCTTTTGACCAGCGGCATCTTTTAGCAAAAATTTCAACTCTTCAGATTCGCCTTCAAGGTCAATTGCTAACAACAATTCTTTAATTGCTTCTGCACCCATACCCACACGGAATGAAGGCACTTTATTGCCATTTTCATCTGTTGTTGTTACACCATGGTCGTCTTGTGCATCACGATATTCTTTTTCTGTCATTATAGTTTTGACGGCTATATTAGTTATGCCACTGTCCAAAACTACATAAGAGGCAAAATATAGAATTTTTTCCAATGCCCTAGGAGACATGCCTAAAATAAGCCCCATACGGCTTGGAATTCCACGAAAATACCAAATATGCGAAACAGGGGCGGCAAGTTCGATATGCCCCATGCGTTCACGCCGTACTTTTGATTTTGTTACTTCAACGCCACAACGGTCACAAACAATACCTTTATAACGAATTCTTTTATATTTACCACAGTGACATTCCCAGTCCTTGCTCGGCCCGAAAATACGTTCACAGAACAGCCCGTCACGCTCTGGTTTGAGGGTTCGGTAATTGATGGTTTCGGGCTTTTTAACTTCGCCTCTCGACCATTCTCTAATCTTTTCAGGTGAGGCCAGCCCAATTTTTATCGAGGAGAAGGTCATGGGTTGTTCTGACTTTTCTGATTTTTGCTCGTCATACATAGGTTTTTCTATCACCTGTATCACTCCTCATCATTAAAAATCCCAAAATCATCATCTGTTATAGCATCCGAAATATCATCAAAATCTGTGACAGTACCAATACCTAAGGCAAATTTATCTGCCTCTTCATCTTCATCAATTCCCAAATCTGCTAGGTTGCCCACATTGATTTCTATGGTTTCATCCATATCCATATCAACTAAATCACCATCAAGAACGGGTTCGCCGTCTTCGGAAATATCTACTTCCAACATTGGTTCTGGAGCAACATCTTCAACATCATCACTAGCTTCTGCACGACGAATAAATCCACTACCAACTTCGGATTCAAGCCCTTCCATATTCACATCAGTTACAACAGGGTCATCACCGTCATCAACTGATTCCCTGATTTCAACCTCTGTATCATCTTCTGAAAGAACTTTTACATCTAAACAAAGTGCTTGTAACTCTTTTAAGAGAACCTTAAAGGATTCAGGAACACCAGGCTCTGGGATATTTTCGCCTTTTACAATTGCTTCGTAAGTTTTAACACGTCCAACGATATCATCAGATTTTACGGTCAAAATTTCTTGCAAGGTATAAGACGCACCATATGCTTCTAATGCCCACACTTCCATTTCTCCAAAACGTTGCCCACCAAATTGGGCTTTTCCGCCCAAAGGCTGTTGGGTAACAAGAGAGTAAGGACCTGTAGAACGTGCATGAATTTTATCATCTACAAGATGATGCAATTTCAAATAATGCATAAATCCTACTGTTATAGGGTTATCAAATTCCTCACCTGTGCGCCCGTCACGCACATAAACCTTACCACTACGGTTAATGGGCATTCCGCGCCATTCTTCACGGTGGTCGCGATTTCTTGAGAGATGTTCAAATAGATCATCATCAAGAATGTCTTTCCATTTTGCTTCAAAGTCTTCCCATTCTGTATTTACATAATCATTAGCAAGGTCGAGGGTGTCCATAATATCTATTTCGTTCGCCCCATCAAATACAGGAGTCGCCGCTTTCCAGCCTAAAGCCTTCGCCGCTAGCCCCAAGTGAACTTCTAAAACCTGACCAATGTTCATACGACTCGGAACACCTAATGGGTTAAGCACAATATCAAGTGGTCGCCCATTTGGCAAAAATGGCATATCTTCAATGGGTAGAACTTTTGCAATTACGCCTTTATTTCCGTGTCTACCTGCCATTTTATCCCCAACAGATATTCTGCGTTTCTGGGCAATATAAACACGTACAAGTTGATTAACACCTGGGGGCAATTCATCTTTTTTAGAGCCTGGTGTAAGATCAGAACGGTTGTCGCGTGTGAAAATCTTTACATCAACAATAATTCCACTTTCACCATGTGGTACACGTAAACTGGTATCACGCACTTCACGGGCTTTTTCACCAAATATTGCTCTTAATAATCTTTCTTCGGCGGTTAATTCTGTTTCACCCTTTGGCGTAACTTTGCCTACTAGAATATCATTAGGTCCTACTTCCGCACCTATACGAATAATCCCATTTTCGTTAAGGTCTTTCATAGCATCTTCACTTACATTGGGAATATCCCGTGTAATTTCTTCAGGTCCTAACTTGGTGTCACGTGCTTCTGCTTCATACTCTTCTATATGAATTGAGGTATAAACATCATCACGCACAAGGTTTTCACTTAAAAGAATAGCATCTTCATAATTATAACCTTCCCAAGACATAAATCCAATTAGAGGATTTTTACCTAGTGCCAACTCACCCATATCCGTTGAAGGACCATCTGCTATAACTTCACCAGCATTAATTTTTTGCCCTTTTTTAACAATAGGACGCTGATTAATACATGTCCCTTGGTTGGAACGTGCAAATTTCGCTAGTTTATAAATATCTTTGCCCCCATCCTCATTACGAATGGCAACATGACTGGCAGTAACTTCTTCAACTATACCTGTTTTTTTAGCAATTTCTGCAACACCTGAATCCAGAGCAGCCTTGTATTCCATACCTGTACCTACTACTGGTGATTCGGTAGTCATAAGTGGTACAGCCTGACGTTGCATGTTTGAACCCATTAGGGCGCGGGAAACGTCATCATTTTCTAAGAATGGGATTAATGCCGTAGCTACAGATACAATCTGTTTTGGCGAAACGTCCATTAAGTCAATGCGCGAGCGGTCAAATTCTTGAATATCATCACGAAAACGCCCTGAAACACGTTTGTTTATAAAATGCCCATCATCTGTGATCGGTTCATTTGCTTGTGCAATGATATAATTTTCTTCTTCATCAGCTGTAACATAGATAAAATTATTACTAACATATGGGTCTTTACCCTTTTCATGCACAACATAACGATAGGGGGCTTCAATAAACCCATATTCGTTAATGCGTGCATAAGTTGCTAAAGAGTTAATTAATCCAATGTTTGGACCCTCTGGAGTTTCGATTGGACACATACGCCCATAGTGAGAGCTGTGAACGTCACGTACTTCAAAACCTGCACGGTCACGACTAAGCCCACCTGGTCCAAGCGCGGATAATCTACGCTTATGAGAAAGTTCATCAAGAGGATTTGTTTGCCCCATGAATTGCGAAAGTTGCGACGAACCAAAAAACTCTTTGATTGCCGCTGTAACAGGACGAATATTGATTAATGCCTGAGGGGTAATAATCTCCATATCTTGTATGGTCATGCGTTCTTTAACAACACGTTCCATACGCGTAAGCCCTATACGGAATTGATTTTGTAAAAGTTCACCCACCGCACGAATACGACGGTTGCCCAAGTGATCAATATCATCTCTGTTGCCAATATCAAACTCAACACCCATTGCATAACTAATGGTTGCCATAATATCTTCAAAAGTAACTGTCTTCGGTACGAGCTTTCCAATATTTTGTTTGATTTTTGCGGAAAGTTCATCTTTGCTCTTAGCTTCCAAAAGGGCTTTTAGTGTATGAAAATGCACTTTTTCTGTTATACCAAAATCTCTGGCTTTAAGCTCGTATGGCTCAAGATATATGTCCATATCCACCATCATATTACTAAGCACACGCAATGAGCGATCTTCTACCACAACATCAACATGAGGGCAACCAGCATTTTGTATTTCTTCTGCCATTGCTGTTGTTAATACTGTTCCTGCCTCATATAAAATTTCCCCTGTATTTGGGTCAACTGCATGGGTTGCTAAAGTAGCACCACGCACCCTAGTTTTTAAGGCGAGCTTTTTATTAAATTTATATCTCCCCACCTTTGCCAAGTCATAACGCTTGGGGTCAAAGAACATATTACGCAACAGAGATTCAGAGCCTTCTATCGTAGGAGGTTCTCCTGGGCGAAGACGTTTGTATGCTTCAACCAGCCCTTCTTCATATGATTTTGACACATCTTTTTCTATAGTAGCCAAAATCTTAGGGTCATCACCAAATTTTGCAATAATTTCCTCATCTGTACCAACACCTAAAGAACGCATTAACACTGTAACAGGCACTTTTCGTGTGCGGTCTATGCGCACATAAAAAACATCATTAGAATCTGTATCAAATTCCAGCCACGCGCCACGATTTGGGATTATACTTGCAGATACAAGAACTTTACCCACCTTATCATGGTCTATATTGTAGTAAATGCCTGGAGAACGCATAAGTTGGCTTACTATTACACGTTCTGCACCATTAATTATAAATGTACCGTTTTCCGTCATTAGCGGAAAGTCACCCATAAATATATCTTGTTCTTTGATTTCGTCTACTTCTTTGTTATGAAGGCGACAACGTACACGCAAAGAAGCGGCATACGTTGCATCCCGCTCTCTACACTCATCTATTGTATATTTGGGCTTTTCGTCCAAACTAAGGTCAATCAAATCTAGTACAAGGTTTCCGCTGTAATCTGCAATTGGCGAGATATCCTGAAATACCTCACGCAATCCCTCCTTTATAAACCATTGATAGCTTTCTTTTTGCACTTCGATTAGGTTGGGAATTTCCAAGACCTCTGCAATACGTGAATAAGTGACCCTTGTTGGGCCTGGACCTTGTGTAGGACGCACCCTGTTTTTTTCCACCGTAACAACCCCTTTTGAAATTTCTAAATTTCAATTAAAATGGTAATATGCAAGCACATCCATTTCAAATCAAATTCACTATAAAAATAAAAAATTGTTGCTTTTTTGTGTGGTGTGTGGTAGGCTGACATTATGTTGGGGTAATTTCCCCTTGACAAAATGCAGACACGGGTTCAGAGCTTATCATGACAGACTTTTTGTGTCAAGCATTTCTTCTTTACATATAGTTAATTTATTCAAGTAATTCAATCCAAGGTATATACAATCTCTAATGGAGTTGACTACCATGCATAGAATCAAAAAAGTATCCACAGATAGTATTGCCCAAGAATTGGAGATTCAAACAGGAGATCTACTTCTTTCTATTAAAAAAGTTTCTTCGCCACTTTCTAAAGGGAATATAATGGGGCAAAACTCCAAAAACTCCATTGAAAAAACAAAAATTATTGATATCCTAGATTATCGCTTTTTGGAACAAGAGGAAGAACTTGTATTAGAAATCCAAAAACCCAATGGCGAAATATGGGAGTTAGAAATAGAAAAAGATAGTTTTGAAGAGTTGGGTTTGGAATTTGAATTGCCACTTATGTCTGAACAAAGAACTTGTGAAAATAAATGCGTGTTTTGTTTTATAGACCAGCAACCCAAAGGATTAAGGGACTCTTTGTATGTCAAAGATGATGACCCACGAGAATCTTTTTTAATTGGAAATTATGTAACATTAACTAATTTATCAGATGAAGAAATTCGGCGGTTAGCAGGTTATCATATTTCACCATTAAGAATTTCGATTCATGCCGCAGACCTTGAACTACGCAAAAAAATGTTAAATAGCAAAAAAGCAAAAAATATCTTTCACGCACTGGAAGTTTTCAAAGATGCTGGAATTGAACTTCATTTTCAAGTAGTATTGTGCAAAGACTTAAATGATGGCAAACAATTGGATTATACAATCGAAAAATTATTAGAATTTCGCCCCAATGCCGTGAGTTTAGCAGTTGTTCCAGCAGGAATCACACGCCATAGAGAGGGGCTTTACCCTCTTGAACAATTTTCACAAGAGGAAGCCTTTGATGTTGTTCGTCAAATTGAAAAATGGCAAGAGTTTTGCCTTAAAAAATATAAAACAAGATTTGTTTTTCTATCCGATGAATGGTATATTTTAACGGGGTTGCCTGTACCACAAAACCCCAATATATATGAGGATTTCCCCCAACTTGATAATGGTGTTGGTATGTTGCACCTTTTTTCTTCAGAATTCAAAAGTTTTGAAAGTAATAAACAATTAAATAATACTTCTGTAAAGGTAAACAGACATATTGGGATTGTTACAGGAAAAGCCGCCTCCGAGCTTATGATGGAATTGGCAACTCTAGTTGAAACCAAAAACCTTAAAATTACTGTATATGTAATTGCAAATAACTTTTTTGGCGAAAAGATTACAGTAAGCGGACTATTAACAGGTCAAGATATTGTTGAACAGCTCCAAAACCGCTTAGGAAATGAAGGGGTAGATGTTTTATTTATCCCAGAAAATGCGTTTCGAGCAAACACCACCACAATGCTTGATGATACTACTATTGAAGATTTAGAAAAAATATTTAAAATTCCTGTAAAAATAGGTAGTTGTGATGGAGGAGTTTTTCACCACCAGTTACACAACCATTAGTAGACCTAACCATAAACTAAATAACTGTATCTATCGTATATTAATTATGTGTAACTATAATTAGTAGCATGAAAGGAATGAACAGTATGTATTATATGATTGCTTTAGGTGTTGGTATCGGATTTATAGCATTATCACTGCTTGTGGGTGAATTGGATTTTGACTTTGATTTTGAAGGCTTATCATTTCTAAAGCCAACACTAATTTCTGTTATGCTTGTTGCGTTTGGAATGTCAGGTTTAATCATTACCCCACGCCTACCCAACTGGACAACATGGGCATTTGTTGCCGATTTTTTATCAGTGATTGTTTTAGTTCTAAGTATTCTTATAGCATTTTTCGTAGGTGCATTGTTTAATAAGTTTTTATTTATCCCAATGCACAATGCACAAAACACAAGCACATTTGATATACAAGCCATAACTGGCATGGATGCTAAAGTTATTGAGCAAATCCCACAGGGCGGATACGGGAAAATTCAATATAATGTAAGTGGTTCTGTGGTAAGCAGCCCAGCAAAAACCGTTGATGGAGGTGGTATATCATTACATGAAACCGTAGAGATTATGTATGTAGAAAATCATACGGCATATGTGCGGGAAAAGTAAAAGCGCAATAAAAAGTGATGGGTGAGGGACAGAGTAGCCCCCCATTATAAATCAGAAAGGGGAGATTTAAATGCCTCCAGAATTAACAAATGCAGTAACAAGTGGTGGGTGGATAGGTTGGGTTGTTATAATACTTGTAGTGGTTATAGGTGTTATCCTGATTTTGTCTACAATATGGAAGAGAATACCCCAAAACAAAGCGGCTGTAGTTACAGGTTGGGGTAAAAAGCGCATTATATCGGGCGGCGGTGGATTAGTAATTCCAATGTTCCAAAGATATGATATTGTGTCTTTAGAAAATATAAAAATTCCAGTTGATGTAAAAGAAACACCCTCCAGTATGGGTGTTCCGATTAGTGTAAACTCTGTAGCTGTTGTAAAAATCAAATCAAACAAAGAGGCAATCTACTCCGCTACAGAGCAGTTTTATCGAGGTTCACCAGAAAAAACTTCTGATGAAATTGCCACTCAAGCAGGATATGTATTGATGGGTAAATTACGTGAAATCGTAGCTACATTAACAGTTGAAGAAATTTTTCGCGACAAAGAGAAATTTTCTAGTGCAGTACAAGAAAATGCGGCTGTTTCTTTGGCTGAGCTAGGGCTTGAAATTAAAGCATTTACAGTACGCGAAATTCGCGACTCTAATGGTTATTTAGAAGCATTAGGAAGAAGCCGTATTGCAGAGGTAAAACGTGATGCCGAAATTGCAGAGGCAGAAGCACAAAGGGAAATTGATGAACGCACAGCAGAAGCCTCACGTAAAGGTGCAGAAGCGCGTTTAATGGCAGAAACCCAAGTAGCAGAAGCCTCAAAGAAAAAAGAACTTCAAGTTCAAGCATTCCGTAAAGAAGAGCAAGGTGCAAAAGCGGAAGCAGACAACGCATACTTAATTCGTGAAAACCAAGTTAAAAAAGAAGTAACTCAAACAGAGCTTGAAGTAGAAATTCTTAGGGCGCAAAGAGCAACAGAGCTTGCAGAACAAGAAGCCCTTCGTAAAGAAAAAGAACTTGAAGCCACAGTAAATAAACAAGCAGATGCAGAACACTACAGACATCAAAGAGAAGCAGATGCTAAAAAATACTCTGAAATTGCTAAAGCAGAAGCTGCCGCCGCAGCAATTCGTGCAGATGGTTTGGCAAGAGCAGAAGCAACCCGCGCTGATGGTGTGGCTAGGGCAGAAGCTATAAAAGCGCAAGGTATGGCAGAGGCGGAAACCATTGAAGCAAAAGGCTTGGCGGAAGCGAAAGCAATGGCAGAAAAAGCAGAAGCCTTTAAGCAATATAATGATGCGGCTGTTATTCAAATGATGATTGAAAAATTACCTGAAATAGCACACAATGTTGCCCAACCAATGTCAAAAACAGAAAAGATTATTGTTATAGACCAAGGTAGCGGCAAAGGTGGGGCAGGAGCCTCTAAGGTTGCAGGATATGTAACAGATATTATGGCACAATTGCCAACTACTATCGAAGCATTAACAGGGATGAACCCACTAGATTTGCTTAAAAAATCTAATATAACAAATGCATTAACTGAAAAATCTGAAAAAAACAAGCCTGAAGTAATCGAACAATTGGATAAGTGATTTAATTAAAATAAAAAGTCACCTCAAAAGGTTTTCCTTTGCTTGAGGTGACTTTTTTCCTTAAAATCGTGCTTTGCACGAGTTTATGTCAAAGTTTTGATATTAGATTTCACCACTGGTACCCATATTTCCCTAGCGCCATCTTCTCCAAAAAGTTCAAAACATTTTTCTGCTTCAATATACTTATATCCTGTTGATGGCAGTCCCTTTTCCTCCCACATTTCAACCCATGCTTGAATTAGTGGCATATCTTTAGGAACTGTAGCAACAGCAAACAATCCTGTTGGTATAGATACGCTATCCTTTCCCTCATTATTTCTTTGCTCCATTCCAAAGAGATAGTAGAGTTTTTCATCATTAGTAAACCAAGTTGCACCATATAATATGGTGTCGTTTGCCCTCAATGATTCTTCGTGCTTGTTTCGTAAATCTATACTTTTTGCATCATAAGATTCATCTGTAGCCAATGTTTCTATCAGATAACCACCTATTGTAAAGCCCTCTCTTTTTTCAATCCTAATATCCATGTGTGTTCTCTTTTCTGGGTTTATTTTGCTTTTATAGCAATTCCACTTAGCAGTGGCGAGCTTGCTCATAAAATGCAAGCGAAATTGCGCCCCTCTCACTGACACAAGCATGTAAATGCGAAGTGGAGGGGGCTATATCCAATATTTTCTAAACACTTTTTAAGATCGCCCTAAAAGCACATCATTTTCATATTTTTGGATTATAGGCATAAAACCATCATCCAAAGGCACATTATTCCTTGTACAAAATTCTTCCCAAACAGCACCAAACGGATAAGTTTTAATAGCTTCTTGTTGAATCATTAATTCTGTAAATTGTGCGGTGTCTTGCAGGTTACGTAACCTTCCCCATGGTGTTAAAAGTGCGATAAGCAGAGCCTTTTGCATATTGCGAGTACCAACTACCCAAGCGGCAACACGGTTTATTGAGGCATCAAAAAAGTCTAATCCTATTAAAACTTTATCCAATGCGTCACAACGCACAATTTCAGCCGCAATATCCTTTATTTCATCTTCAAGAAGAACTACATGGTCTGAATCCCAGCGCACAGGACGAGTAACATGTAGCGGGATTTTATCATATTGCGTCAATAAACTTGGAATTTTATCGCTTGCACGTTCGGTAGGGTGATAATGCCCATTATCAAGTAAATTAAAAACATCAGAGCGGCTTGCAGTATAGGAAAGATAAAATTCATTACTACCAACAGTGTAGGATTCTAAACCTATACCAAAAACTTTACTTTCCACAGAGTAAATTACATTATCTAATTTTTCTGCAAATATTTCATCCAGTGATTTTTTTAGACGTTTACGTGGTCCAAGCCTGTCCGCGGGAATATCTTTAAAACCATCAGGTATCCACACATTAAACACCACATGATCGCCAAGTTCGTCTGCTATATATTTTGCAATTTTACGACAAGCAATACCATGACGCACCCAATACAAGCGTGTTTCTTCGTCGGAGCTTGATAATGTTAAATTGTCTTTCACCTTTGGATGCCCAAAAAAAGTTGGGTTAAAATCTATCCCCAGATTATTTTTTTTTGCAAATTCTACCCATTTTTTAAAATGCTTTGGCTCTAAAGCATCACGCGTAGCCACTTCATCATCAAAAATGGCATAACACGCATGTAGATTAATGCGATTTGTTCCAGGGATTAATGAAATAGCTTTTTCAAAGTCTGCCATTAACTCTTCTGGATTACGTGCCTTGCCAGGATAATTACCCGTGGCTTGAATACCACCAGACAATTCCCCAACATTTTCAAAACCTGTTACATCATCACCCTGCCAACAATGTATAGAAATAGGTATTGATTTTAATTTTTTTATTGCGTCCTCTGTGTTTATACCAATTTTCGCATATCTCTCTTTTGCGACTTCATAATAACCAGACATCTATCTTACCCCTTTAAATTCTCAATATTAGGGAATTCCCCATTTCTTAAAAAGAAGCCTACAGCCGCATTAGCAATTAACAAACGTTCTTTGATATCAAACTTAGCTAAACGTGCTGTGATATAACCGCCGTTAAAAGTATCACCTGCACCAGCAGTTCTAACAGGTTTTTCACAAAATGGGCATTCAACAAGTACAGCTTCTTCAGTAGAACAAGCCGCCACAGCGTAATGTGGTGTATGAACAACTAATTCATCCAAGCCAAGGTTTTTCCTAACGTTTTCTAACTTACTTGGGATTAAATCAAGTTCGCCATCCATAGTTTCATTGTATTTTGTAAATAGTGCTGCCGCTTCATGTTCATTCAGGCTTAAAATTACAGAGGCTTTTTCATTTAACACTTTAAGAATATCCAATGATTTGTATAAAGATACGCTATCTTTTTTTAAGAAGTCCGCAAAATCAAAGAAAAAGCTACGTCTCTTGTTATCTTGTGGCAAAAGAGCAGATATTTGTGAAATAATTTCATCAAAAGCAGGTAATAATGACCAGTATCCGACACCAATTACATCCGATTCTGTTATCAATTGATTTATTTTTTCCATACCTAACTTACTGACAATGCTATCCCAGCTTATATCTTGTACTGCTTCCATATATGACATTAATATTTTTCCATCATCAAACTCAAAAACATGAGTAATTGCAGGGTCACCCATAGAATAAACAGCACATATTTCATTTATGGGTTCAAAGATTGGATCAAGTTTCTTATCACCATACACACCCACCATAGCCGTATTAACACCCAGCCTTGCAGCTGCAAATCCAATATTGGCTGTAAATCCACCAAATGCGCGACGCTTTTTCACCAATTCAAGCCCCACGCCCCCTGTGCCAGAATTGTTGATTCTATTGGTAAATTGCTTCATTTGGCTGTAAATTGTGTAATCTTTTAGCCCTGTTCGTTTGTCAACAATTTCCCATACTTCATCAACATAACCATCTGCAAACATGGTAATTTTATTGTCCGAACTAGTCAGGGCATCAGTAATTTTTTTTGCTAACATGAACATCACCGTTCTTTATATTTTTGTTTTTTATAAAAAAGACGGGTTTCCCCATCTTTAATGCTTAACGACGCTTATTGCGTTTGTTACGTCTATTTATTCCAGCAATTCTCTCATTAGAGAGTTTTTGCCAAGATTTAAATTTTTCTTCAAATGAAGCTGCTGCAATGGGTGAAATTGGTGGAGCTTCATAGTAATAGCTAACACCATCTTCATCATCAAAATATTCACTTGCAAATGGCTGTGGCACATCTTTCATTGACAGAGAGATTTTACCAGAGGAAATATCGCAAGACACGATACGTACATCAACATCATCTCCTACAGAAAGTACATCTCCTACGTTTTGGATAAAACCATTAGTTATTTGAGAAATATGCACCAATCCAGGAACACTATTTGGTAATGACACTATTGCACCAAATGGCTTTATTTTTAGAATCTTGCCTGAGTAAATCTCACCCACTATTAATGAGGTTTGTTTTTCATCTGCCATGCGCTATCGCCCTCCTTTTATTCTACTTCTTATCTTGATGCACAAGCATTAGTACATTATAACACATCAATACCACAACTGTCTAGTATTAATGCCCAAACCTTATCTCGTCCGTCTTTTGTTTCACTGGAAAAAAGAATTGGAGGCTCTGGAATTTCAAAGGCATGTCGTATCATAGCTTGATGTTTTAGCAATTGACTACGTTTTATTTTGTCACTTTTAGTGGCAATTATAGTAAAGGGTAATTCGTAATGATTAAACCACTCAAAAAGCATTTTATCATTTGCATTTGGTTCATGACGAATATCCACTAATAAAAAAATACGTTTGAGTTCAGGGCGTTTTTGTAAATAACTCTCTATCATGTCGCCCCATTTTTCAGATTCAGACTTTGATACTTTCGCATAACCATAACCAGGTAGGTCAACAAAATACAATTTATCTTCCACTGTAAAAAAATTTATAGTGCGTGTTTTTCCTGGTGTGGAGCTTGTCCGCGCCAAACGTTTACGCCCCAACATTGCGTTAATTAATGATGACTTACCCACATTTGATTTGCCCACAAAAGCTATTTCTGGCAAACCTGTAGTAGGAAATTGTTCCCGTTTTACGGCTGTAAATGCAATGTCCGTATTATTGATAATCATACTAATTTTCCCCTATGGTAAGTCTTTTTACCTTTTTGAATGAGAATATAACCATCTTTAAAATGCTCTTCTATTATAGTGAACTCATGAGTATCAATTTTATAATCATTTAATTTAACACCACCCTGTGTAATTAATCTGCGCCCCTCGCTATTATTCGGAATCAATCCCATATTTTTCATTATTGTTAGAATATTAATCCCTTGCAAAACTTCATCACGAGGAATTTCTAAACATGGCATTGATTCCAAATCTCCACCCCCTGCAAATAATGCGTGTGCGGCTTCTTTGGCTTTTGTGGCTTCGTCTTCTCCATGTACAATTTTTGTAACTTCATATGCAAGAATTTCTTTAGCTTTGTTTAAATCTGAACCTTCCCATTTTGCCATTTCATTAATTTCTTCCATTGACAAGAATGTGAGGAGTTTTAAATTACGAATAATTATTGAATCCTCTGTATTGCGCCAATATTGGTAAAACTCATATGGGGATGTTTTTTTTGCGTCCAACCAGATTGCACCCTTAGCAGTTTTACCCATTTTAGTGCCATCAGCAGTAGTTAGCAAATTTAAGGTAAAACCATATGCTTGGGCGTTTTCCACCTTACGAATAAGTTCTACACCAGCAATTACATTTGACCATTGGTCACTTCCGCCTAATTGCAATTTACAATTATATTCACGATAGAGTTTTAAAAAGTCATATGCCTGCATTAACATATATGTGAATTCAAATGCAGTAAGCCCATCTGCCAACCTAGATTTATAACATTCTGCTGTAAGCATTCTATTTACAGAAAAATGCACACCATAGTCACGCATAAATGAAACTAGTTGCAAATCTAGCAACCAGTCATTTTCAAGCATTACCGCTTTGTTTTCAGAAACCCCAACTACACTTCCTTCGGGAAGCGACGTAGTCGCTTTTTTATCATAATCCACAAAGCGGGCAATCTGCTCTTTAAAACATTGTATATTATGGTAAACATCTTCTTTTGTTAAGACTTTTCGCATATCAGAGCGGTCACTTGGGTCTCCTATCATGCCCGTGCCTGTTCCCATTAATGTAATAAGCCTATGCCCAGCTTTTTGCATATGTGCATGTGCCATTAATGTTAATAGATGCCCTGCGGTTAAACTATCCGCGGTAGGGTCATAACCCATATAAAATGTTACTTGCTCTTTGCCCAGCAATTCGCGTATTTCATCTTCATGGGTACATTGTGCAACAAATCCCCGCTCTTTTAATATATCAAATGCGTTAGTTTGCATTACTTTTTACCTCTCTTTCTTAATTTCGGTTACATTGTAACATTTATGTTGCAATACGTATATGCTTATGGCATGATAAAGTGGTGCTTTTTGTTTAAACTCTATATATGAAGGGGATGTTGCCGTTGGAAGAGAGCAACGATGTAAAAAAAGATGAAAAATGGGACTTTGAGGATTATGCCTTTACAATAACAGGAGTAATTGTAGGTCTACTTTTAATTGGTCCCGATATACTGTATGGGTTTTTTGGTATTAGTATCTTGGGTGGAAGTTTAAGTGATTTGGGTGATGAAATTGCTGAAAACGTAGAACATGGCGGGAGTATTGTAAGAAATTTCAATCAATTTCGTGTATTCGCGCCGTTCTTATTTCTTTTGACTACAACAATCTGTTTTTTTAAGGATGCATTTGATACAAGAAAAAAGGGGAGCTATACAGGTTCTGTATTTACACACACTTTTGAGTCTTTGTTTGAAGATGCAATATATATGACAATTACCACAACCATGGTATATACTGGACTGATAACTGGCAGAATGTATTCCTCATGGTTGGCGGGACCTATAACATGGGTTTTGTTTATCTTTATTTTCCCGTTTGTGAAGAAAAGAAGAGGTATTGATGTTGAAGATGATGATACACCATGGTTATTGCTGGTTATATTGTTAATTGGCATTGTGGCGGAAGCTATAACAGGAGCATGGGTCGCATTTCCACTATCATGGCTTGTTATCTGTATTATTAAACTTGTGGATGTTGTACGTGATGACAAGTACACAACTGACACGATTTTTAATATTATGTACTACGCTTTTTCAGTTGTACTTTTGGCAATGGGGATAATCCTAGATTTTTGGATGACATCATGGATTGCATTTCCAATAGCATTATTAATTTGTTGGATTTTAAGCAAATTTAAGAGATTTAAAAAAGTTAAAACTGATTGATAATAGTAGTTTAGAAACTGCTATAGATCCATAAAAGGGGCTATTATGATGGATACCACTTATAGTAAGAAAAAAATTAGTCTATTGACCAAACTGAGTATTGGCGTTTTGTTATTAGCGGCTGCTGGTTTGGGGTTGTATTTTATTGTAATCAACACTGTTGTTCGTCGTAAACTCTATGAAAATTCTATTGATAATCTTCGCAACAGTAATGAAGTCTACGCGCTTGCAATGGAAGAACATTTTAGAGATGCTGGTCAACTTATTGAAACTATGGCAGCAACTTGGCGTGTTGTTGGGATAGATTACGAACAAATCCATAACGTACATCAGCAACTTATTGAACTGATTCCTGAAATGTCAAATATTTATTTTGGATTTAGCGATGCGCGTGAAGGTGATTATTATTATGTTGTTGGTGGTCTTAATTCACCCCAAAACTTCTTCGACGCGGATTGGATTATGGCTGAAAGACCTTGGTTTAGTGCCTCACAAGCAAATAGAGAGCAAATTATTACAACAAATCCTTTCTTGTGTAATATTCAAGATCAAGAGGTATTAATCACCACTATTGCCAAATATTATACAGATATAGGAGGACGGGAAGGTGCTTTAGCATATAATATCTATCTTTCCGTTTTGTTTGAAATGATTGAAGCACATGAAGTAATTGGTGGGGGATATATGTTTGTTGTGGGTCCTGATGGGCAAATATTTACCCATCCTAACGAAGATTTTATTCCTCTATTGGATAGAGAAACTGGAATTACCCATTTTACAAATTTAAGCCAAATACCAGCACTTGCAAGACTTCCTCAAGTTATTTCCAGAGGGGACTTTACGACCCGTATGCCCAATATAGATGGCACAGATACCTATTTTCTGTCTCATAGAATGGATATTAATGGTTGGACATTGGTAACTGCTGTGCCAGCTTCCGCTGTAAACGCGCCTGTTAATACCATTACGTTCTTGGTTCTAGGTTGGGCAAGTTTCCTTTTAAGTTGCATTATAGTGGCTTCAATTGCATATATGGCAATCCTTATAAGAAAGACTGTACGTGGGTCTGTACGCACATTTCAGTCTGCATCTTTAGCTTTGGCGCAAGGTAAGAGTATTTCCACAAATGAATATATCAATGAATCCTTTGGTCTTGGAGAAATAAGTAAAGAATTCAACCGAAACCTTATAATCATGTCTAACTTGGTGGGAGACCTTTCCCATATGCATAACGAGTATATGAGGCATGGTAATTTAAATTATACCATTGACAGTAGTAAATATCAGGATTCTTTTAAGGAAGTAATTGAACTAATCAACAATCTTCTTAGCCAGAATACTAAGAGCGTAATGAGTCTAGTTGATGAACTAAATCAAATGGGTAATGGTAACTTTGATACTAATTTGAAAGTTGAGGATTGGCCTGGAGGTTGGGCAATTATTCCCCAGTCTGTAGCTAGTCTTACCAACAATTTAAAGGCTGTTAGCACAGAAATAGGCGAAATGGTTGATGCTGCGGCTGTTAAAGGTGATTTGAGTTTTCAAATTGATATCACAAATTACAAAGGTGATTGGCACGAGATTATGCTTAGACTTAACAGCATAGCAAAGGCAGTTTATGAACCCCTCAAAGTTATTGAACTCTCCATTACAGAAATGAAATTGGGTAACTTTAATTTAAAGGACATTGACAATAAAATCACTGCCGCTGGTCTTAATGCAGATGGTACAACCTACAAAGGAACATTTAAGAGTATTGTCATGTCTTTTGATTCGGCTATTGCAGACATAGCCTCCTATATCAACGAACTAGAGAAAGTGCTGGCTAAAATGGCTGAGGGTGATTTGCGTAATAAAATCGAACGAGAGTATGTTGGAGCATTTGATTTAATCAAACGCTCTGTAAACAATATTAATGACACACTTCATAAAACTATGTATGAAATTTCAATATCGTCTGAACAAGTGCTGTTAGGTGCAAATCAAATTTCTACAAGTGCGGCGGCATTGGCAGCAGGCGCGCAAGAACAAGCTAGTTCTGTTGAAGAACTTAACGCCACTATTGATGTAATTAGTCAACAAACAAGACGGAATGCAGATAGTGCAATGGAAGCCAACGAACTTTCTAGTAAGTCTACTGTAAATGCTAGAGAGGGTAATGACTCCATGAGTGAGATGTTGCAGGCTATGACACACATTAAGGATTCATCCAATGCCATTTCCAAAATTATTAAAGTCATTGAAGAAATAGCATTTCAGACAAATTTGCTTGCTCTTAATGCCGCAGTTGAAGCCGCACGAGCGGGAGAACATGGCAGGGGCTTTAGTGTGGTTGCTGAAGAAGTACGTAGCCTTGCAGTGCGTAGCCAAACATCTGCTACTGAAACCACAGACCTGATTGAAGACTCTATTAACAGAGTTGATAATGGGGCAATCATTGCAGAATCGACATCACAATCATTAGAAACTATAGTTAAAAATGCAAGTGAAGTAAAAAAAATCATAAACAGTATTTCCACTGCCTCAAACGAACAAGCAGAAGCTATTTTACAAATTGGCAATGGGCTGGAGCAAATTTCAAAAGTGGTACAAAACAATTCAGCAGTTTCAGAAGAAACGGCAGCCGCCTCACAAGAACTTAGCTCTCAAGCGGAAGTGTTAAAACAGTTGGTAACATATTTTAAACTATAAAGATTAAGGGGCTGTTCGAATCAAAGCGAACAAGCCCTTTTAAAAATTCTATGAATGCACACGAGATATTTCATGTGCTCCTGTTTCGCGTATTAGCCGCTTAGTAAGATGATCGAGATGTTCTACATCATAAATCTCCATTCCCACCGTAAAAATAGCTTCTGATTGCGTAGTTAATGCAGTCAAAGAAGTCACTTTTACACGCTCATCCGCAAATATGGAGGTAATATTTGCAAGAAGCCCGTCACGGTCTTCACAAACAATTCTCAAATCTGTGTGATAGGTGTGGGATTTTTTATTTTTATCAGGTACTTGCCACTGAGCGTCAAGAAGGCGACGACGTTCCAATTCATCCATTGCAGTGATGTTTACGCAATCTGTACGGTGAATAGTTAAACCCCGCCCGCGAGTAACAAACCCAATTATTTCATCACCTGGCAAGGGTCCACAACATTTACCAAAACGCACATCTGTGTCTCCAATGCCTTTTATAACAATCCCGCTTTTTTGCTTACGTGTTTCCTTTTTACTTGTGTCCAGCAGGTTTTGAATTAACTCTTCATTACTTGGGGGTGGTTGCATTCTCTCATATTCCCTAAGAAGATGATTTACAACCAATTTTTCTTTTAAGCCCCCAACACCAACCATAAGATACAACTGCTCTAGGGTTTTACAATTAAAACGACTAAGAACATCTAAATCTCGTTTATCTGCAAATAAATCATCCAAGGGGATATTTACGTTTTTTGCAGATTGCTCCAGCAATTCACGCCCCTTTATGATGTTTTCTTCACGACTTTCACGATTAAACCATTGACTAATTTTTGAACGTGCTTGATTAGTTTTGATTATTTTGATCCAATCACGATTAGGACCCTTGGCGTTTTGACTGGTAACAATTTCTACACGTTCTCCAGTTTTTAGGACATAATCAACGGAGACCATTTTACCATCAACTCGTGCGCCAATCATCCGATTCCCTACTGCGGAGTGTATAGCATATGCAAAGTCAATAACATTAGCACCATGCACCAATGAAATTACTTCCCCTTGAGGGGTAAAGCAATACACATGGCTTTGGAAGGCACTCAAGTCCATTTTTAATGCTTCAAGAAAATCTTGATTGGAAATATCGCGTTGCCAATCCATAATTTCTTGTAGCCATTTGTCTTTTGCTGCCTTGCCTCCTTCTTTATATTTCCAATGTGCTGCTATGCCAAACTCTGCCACAGAATGCATTTCATAGGTACGTATTTGTACTTCAAAAATTTCGCCTTCGCTCATTAAAGAAGTATGCAGAGATTGATAGCCATTATTTTTTTTCATGCCAATATAATCTTTAAAACGCCCATGCACAGGGGTATACATTTCGTGCAAACGCCCTAAAACTTCATAGCATTCTTGAACAGTATTTACCAACACACGCACGGCATAAAGGTCATATATCTGGTCAAGAGTTTTATTTTTTGATATCATTTTTTTATATACGCTGTAAAATCGCTTGGGGCGACCATCCATAGTAGCATCAATGCCATCTGTGTCCAAACGTTCTTTGACTTCTTTCATCAAACGTTCAACAAGTTTTTGACGTTCGGCTTGTTTTAATTTGACTCGTCGTGCTAAATCAAAATACGTTTCACGATCTGCATATCTAAAACCAAGATCTTCAAGCTCATAGCGCAATTTTGCAATTCCTAAACGGTGTGCAAGGGGTGCATAAATATCCAGCGTTTCCCTAGCATTTTCTATTTGCTTTTCAACCTTTTTAAAACTTAATGTTCGCATATTGTGTAGTCTATCTGCAATTTTAATTAGAAGAACACGCACATCTTGCGACATATGAAAAAACATCTTGCGATAGTTTTCTGCTTGTTCATCTGTTTTTGATACATATTCAACTTGTTCGATTTTTGTAACACCATCTACCAATAATGCCACTTCTTCACCAAACATCGTTGAAATATCACTTGTGGCATAAATTGTATCTTCAACCACATCATGCAAAAGCCCAGCGACAATTGATTCCAAATCAGTCCGTATTTCTGCCAAAATAATTGCAACACTAAGAGGGTGGATTATATATGGTTCGCCTGATTGGCGTTTTTGTTCTTTGTGTGCCTCATATGCAAACTCAAATGCCTTTTCTACCATTTTGAGGGAGGTTGTTGGGCGATATGATTTGATTTCTGAAATTAGTTGGTTATACAATTTTTGAACAATATCATTATTTTCTATAATATGTTTCATGCCTGTACCTCCGTTTCATTGAAATATTATAGTTCTTTCGTCGGAAATTGCAATAGCTAAGTTTAAACCATGAGCTTTGCCCACACCCACAAACTTTTACTGGAGAAACGCATATTGCGTTCTTCTTTTTCCGAACCCTTTGTTATGTTATAATGTATAAGAAGTAATGGGAAATCGAACCCCATTAAATAAAGACTTGGAATGAGGACAATCATGTTGGAATTTATTGACTACTCAACCCGTCGCGGTGCAATGGTTGCATTATTGCCCAAAATTCATGCACTACTAACAGAAATTGCTGTAAGAGATAAAATAGCTGGAATTACCCCACCAGAACATTTGGTATCGTGGCAACACAAAGCACGTAAAGAGCTTTTAGAAGTAAATCGTCGATTTTTGGTTGCAATGGACGGAAACCTGTTGGCAGGGTTGTTTTTTTATCGCTACAATAAGGATAAAGCTGGAAAAAATAATATTTATATCGAAGATGTGCAAATTGCATGGGTGTTTCATAAGAATCCTCTTGTATTGGAAGGTTTGTTGAAAAAATTGGAATACGATGCAGATGCACGCAATGCTAATTTTTTTGCAAGCAATAGAATAAGAGTCGAAACAAATAAAGAGATTTTGGCTTCAGTGGGCTTTAAAGAAGAAAAAGAAGGCGACTGGGAAAACCTTGGCAACTTTAAAGAGATGACAAATGCACTAAAAGTACGATATAGCCGCGTATAGTACCTCCATTTTGTACTTGTGTCGGTTGGGAGGGACGCAATTTCACTTGAATTTTACGAGCAAACCCGTCAATATCAAGTGAAGTTGTCATATGGAAAATAAGGATTAGCTGGAGGGAAAAGTTTGTTAAATTTTTTTGATCAACTTCTTGATACATTAAATCGTGATGATTCACAAGCACAGGTAGTTATTATTGCGGTTTATTCACTTTTAGTGGTGGCAATAATTTTACTACGTGTTATATCACATATGCATTTTTGGGGGCAACTAACAATCGTTAAACAAGAAATACACCGAGAAATGAAATCCAAAGATGATATTAAAAAAGTAATAAGAGGTTATCTATTACGTATAGTTGTAGCGGATTATCTAAAAATGGCAGAACGCTCTATTACAAGTGTTCCCACTCGTCAAATTGTTAATCGTGCAATATCAAGCATGAGTTTCTTTGGCTGGAGATATGATAATATTCTGCCATTTATAGAAGCAATGGAAAATGGCTTTATTTTTCTTGGTCTTATACTAGCTATAATATTCGAGAATTCTTTTTTCGCTTATGGTTTAATTGCTATTATTGCATTTGTTCTGACACGTGTATCTATGGCATTTTTTAATGCAAGGGCAGCAAGAGACATGTTGTCAAATGAAATTAATATTTTTATTGAACGTGAAGTAGGACGCTTTTATCCTTCTGATACAGGTGGTGCAATTACCCGTTTTAAAAACGATTTAACAGTAGTTTTTGAAAAACAAACCACAGCATATAAGGAAATAATGAAGGATACGATGAAAGATATTAACACATCTATGGCTACTACTGTAGACAAAGTTACTGGTGAAATGGGTAAAACAACATATGACATGACACGTAATATGCTGACTGCAATAAATGCCCTTGGTCCAGCTATTGCAAAATCCATTGATGATAAATTATCTGGTTTGGACAAAGAATTATTAAGTGTAGGTTCATCCCTTAAAGATACAATGAAAGAATGGGAAGTAGCATTAATTAGAGCAGTTAATTATCAAACATCAATAAGTGCAACAAGTGAAAGTTTAGAGCAAACCTTTACACGTTTTCATTCATCATCAGAATTGCTAAATACTTACATGCAAGGACATAGTAAATCCCTTTCAAATCATTTACTTGAGCTTGTTAAAACAGTTGAGTCTGTAAAAGCAAGCCTTGATGCATTTGGCACCCAACAAGAAACATTCGCAGAGCAAGCAAAATTTATCGAAAAGAATCAACAAATACTTGAAGAATCCATTCAATCATATGAAACGACATTACAAAACCTTGTACAAACAATGGGCAGCGGGTTAGGAGCATTTTTTGACCTTCATGCTCAAACATCTGTGCAAACAATGAATGATGCATTAAAGGCAAATATTGACAAATTAACAAATGCACTTGTTTTGCAGAATCAAAATCAATATAAGGGGACTGAAGATGAATCGCTATGAATTTCCAATGCCAGTTTTAGATGTTAGCACAGATTCCCTGAATATTGAAACCCAGTATCGTTGTGACGGGCAATTTACAATTAAAAATACTGGTGGTGGCACATTAGAGGGGCATGTATTATCACGTTGCCCAGGTTTAACGTTTTATCCCGACACATGGAAGGGTAATCGACAAGAAATAAAATATACACTTCATCCTAAAGAAACAGGCTTACAAGTTGGGCAAACAGTAGATACGCGTTGCTTTATAACTTCTAACGGGGGTGAAATAGAATTTCCTGTCCGTGTAAAAATAAAGGTATCGTCTATCAACACTGACGAAGGATTTGCAATCGCTAATCTTCAAGATTTTTATGACTACGCGCTGGAATATCCAACATCTGCACAAATAATTTTTAAAAGCACGGATTTTTATGTACTATTACAGGCTATAGGTTATGAGTATATGGAGCTGTATGACACGTTGCATAAAGATTCCAATAGCAGGCGTGCATTGGATAATTTTTTTATTTTGTCTGGGCTAAAGGGTAAAACAACCATTTCATTATCTGATACAGTTATTGAATTTTTGCAAAAACCCAATGACACTACCGTACTCACAGGAAGTTTTGAAGTATATAAATCGGACTTTGGGCATGTAGAAATGCCTATAAAATTACTTGATGAAAGGCATAAATCTTCACTTTTAACAAACTCATGGTTGAGTTTGCCTTACAGCAAACTATCATCATCCGACTTTAACGAAAATAATGTAGCCACAATTTCATTTAGCATTGACCCAACCATGATTTTTGAATCTTATGCTAGTAAAAAAGTTGTTTTTGGAACGTCTGAGAATGAAAATACCATTGAAATAGTCTATAGGCGGAGCATACCCTTAATTTTCACACTTGACCGTCAATCATTTAAACGAGAAGATAGAGGCATATTACGAGTAATAAACAATACGGGCGAGTTAATATACATTTCACCAGTTTGTAAAAACAATGTTATTCTTTTCGCGGCAAAAGATTTTCCTATTGGAGCAGTGGGAGAAATTCCATTTGAAGTAAAAACATCAACATTTACAAATGCTTTCACAACATTTTTAAGTCCAAAAAAAACGCCCTATATAAGAACTACAATCGACATAACAGCAAACAACAGAATGGGGCTTTTTAGGCGTTACAACAAGACATTACCTGTGATTATTGGAGAATGGTAGAGTAAAAGATTTTGTTTACTAAACTCCAACTGAAAGGAATGGATTCAAGAGTGTTAAATTTTGCAACAAGCATTGAGAAGTTGGAAAAACGATTATTGCAAACAAACAGTATTGACACAGCAATAGCACTTATTATGAGGTATTGGCAAGCATATCGTTTTTCCACCATTGATTCAGAAGCTATAGGATATTTACAGCGTGCTAATCACTTGGCAATAACAACTCACAGAAAAAATACCGTTCATATTCATTTGTATTGTCTTACAATTTTTACAGCAATTGAATCAGGGCATTTTGATATGGCAAACGAAATGCTGGATAGGGTATTGGTATATAAATACAAATCATTTTTGCGCACCAATGAAAAGTTTGCATATGCTGTGCTTTGTTTTTTGTATGCCTATTTAGAAATACAACAGGGGCGCAGGCAGTCCGCAAAAAGCCACTGGGATGCTTTTATCGCGCATATAAAAACTGATGCCGAATCTCCTTATTATCTTGCAATGTTGGGAATTCTATATTATGCATCACAAGAGTATGACGAAGCATACAGACATTTTAAAAGAGCTTATCTCCGTGGTGGAGACAGTATTTTTTTATATGAAAGTTTTTACAGGTTTTATCGAAACGCACCGCAGAATATTACGCGTGTAGGTGAAGAAATACTGCCAATTTTGATTTACATTGCTTCTAGAGGGGGCGATATTACATCCATAGCCACAAAGTATCAAGATGAATTACGTAGGGCAACCGAAAATAATTATAGAGGTGTAGAGTATCTGTATGCCATAAGTGGTTATCATTCTCTTTTGAGAGAAATTTGCTCAAGACGAATGAGAACAGATATAGGCAACATCAGTGTGGAATCATTCAAATTTTATAAAGAAGCCGAAAGCAAGCAAGTATATGTGCCAGGGCTGTATCAGGCTTTAATACAAGCCGCATATGCAAATAAAGCAGAGTATATCAATTACTACCCTCTCAAAGAATATTTAAATTCTACATTACTATCAAATGATGATTTATCCATTTATGTTTATCATTTATTGCTCAACAACAACAATCTTGTTGATATTGTGGAAAACCATAGTGCGAGAATCTTAACAGTTACTACGCGTGCTTTAGAAACAGGGAAGCGGGGCAGGTGGGTCAACAGCTTGTATTACTATCGCTGGAAGAAAAACCAGTTGTTAGGCACAGTTGAGAGCAGTGAACTGGAAGATATTTTGCACGAAAATCTAACCTTATTTGAATTATCTGCCTCCAAAGGCGATGATATGCCCTTACGCCATGTATATATTATTGAGCCAGAACGGCGTGGAATGACGGTATACAATGTAGCAGAAAATGAAACTAGTATAGTTGTAACCGCGGGCAGTGATAATGTTGTATATACCTGTTTGGGGGCGGGGCAAAGAGCTGTTTTAGATGAAAAATTAACTGTAAGACGAATGCTCCCAGGTGTGGGCATTGATTTATATTTGTATTTTTTTAAAAAAGGTAGCACCAATTTTTATGTGCTAGTTTATTTATGTAATCATTTTTTGAGTATTGAAGAATATTCTGATGAAGATATTGAGGAAGCCATTCTAGTTTTTGAAAAAATGCTAGAAGAAAAAAACATTACAAAAGCCTATAAAATGCGGGTATTGGTTGCATTGGGTGGGTTGTATTACAGCAAAAATAAACTTGATTTGGCGTTAAAATGTTATGGAAATATAGACGAAGACGCACTTGGTCATGATTACATCGAACAAATACTTAATGTGTATCTGCAAACGCTGGAATCAGGGCGGGCAATCAATCTTTTGGCAAAAAAGCACCGTTATGTATCTGGGCAAACCATGCTTGATTCAGTATTAACATTGTTAAAACAACCTGTAGACCATACCCCCCTAGCAGAAGTTGCATATAAATTATTAGTTAATGGATTTTATGATACGGGAATGTTGACTCTAGTATTAGAGCATTTTAAAGGAACCTATGCAGAGTGGAAAGCATTAGCAACCACTATGGAAAAGGAATCACTTGATGATTTACGTTTGGACGCTAAAATTATAACAACTGCTATTTTCATGGCAGAATGGGACTTGGATATACAACGTTCCTTTATGCGAATATATATCGCCTATGCTGATTCCATCAAAAAAGCGACTCCGTCGCTTTCTGACTTGCCAACTAGTGCAAAAACATTAATCTTAGACTTTGTTGATTATGCCACTTATGAAATGGTTACAAACTATTACGCTCCAGAATATGATGTTTTGGACGTGCTGGAAAATATGTGTCTGACAGACAAAGATGCCGTATTCTTGGCATGGGGGCTGGCTAGTGTATATCTTAAACATGATATATCCACTATGAACTCAAATAAAATATTAAAAATGGCCTTTGAGGCACAAGAACAACGAGGTCTTATACTTCCAATTTTTAAGGAGAAAAAAACTTCAAGAGTGCCTTACATTGAAAAACATCAAACATTTGTATACAGAGGCTTGCCAAATAAGGATTGTTGGTTGTATTACAAAATAGACAATGCTACAACTTATACAGCAATTCCAATGCAATACGTGCGATATGGCATGTATATAGCAGTCGTGCCAATGTTTTATAATGAGGAGATTATTTATTATTTTAGCGAAGAAATGACTTCGGGAAGCATTACCACACATGAATCCTCTTTTAAAAATAATATTTTATTTTTGCATGAAAACCCTGACGATAGCTTTTTTGCGATCAATAATGCAACAATATACGCGATGCAGTTTAAACACGAACAGGCAGAGCAAATTATTAGTAATCTGGTGAAAGACGTGCAAACCATAAGAAGTGGGTTGTTATAAAGGTGGTCGGGATTAATTCCCATTAAAAGGAGTGAAATTTATGACGATAGAGGATAATATAACTTGTATAATAGAGAATGTCCCCGTAGCGTGTTGTCTGCTGGATGGTGACTATAATGTGTTGCACAGTAATAGAGGTATCGTGTCGTTGTTAGGATTAGAAAATTTAGAAGATGCCATGCGTAATTTTGGCGATTTATCACCTCCTCACCAACCGAATGGAGTCCCTTCTTATGCAGCATCTCGCAACCTAATGGCAGATTGTTTAGAATCAGGCGAAACAGCTACTTTTGAATGGCTTTATTCTAATCATAAAAATAAACCTATTCCCACACTCATAACTATGCAGCGTGTTGCCCTTGGTGATGGGTGGGGCTTAATGGTCTTTACGCAAGATATACGCCAATTCCAACGTGCTAATATGATTGAGAGTATTTCACATCAACGATTCAAGGCCATGTTAGACTCCTGCCCATTGGCATGTGGTATTGTTGATGAAGGGTTTAATATAGTTGAATGTAATCAAGAAGCTGTTAATTTATTCAAGCTGGAGAGCAAAGAAATGTTTATGAAACAATTTTTTGATTTATCTCCAGAATATCAACCTGATGGGCGTACTTCTTTGCAAAAAGCTTTTGATAAACTAAAACAAACATTTGAAGCAGGTCGGATTAAATATGAGTGGTTACACCAAGACATGAGAGGTGAGCAAATCCCTTGTGAAGTAACTTTGGTGCGTGTTCATGTGGGTGAGCAGGATATAGCCATTATGTATATTCATGATTTGCGTGAGATAAAGCGTACTGTGGAAGTAGCAGAGAAAATGCAATCCATCGCCTATACAGATGAACTTACAAAATTATTTACGCGTCGCTATTTTATGATTAATGCAGAAGAAACACTTGATTTATGTAAAGCTGAAAATAAAGAGTTTCATTTAGTTATGTTAGACCTTGACCATTTTAAAGCCGTAAATGACAATTATGGGCATTTGGTGGGTGATGAGGTTTTAAAAATACTTTCCGCACGTATGGGTAATGTTGTACGCAATGGCACTATTATAGCGCGTTATGGAGGTGAAGAATTTATCATTTTATTACCAGAAATGTGTTATGATGCGGCTGTAAAAACCGCGCAACGTATTCAAAAATCAGTAGAGGAATATCCATTTATGGTAAGTAAATTAAAGATTCCTATTACTGTAAGCCTTGGTGTTTCGACTTTAATAAGCGAAGAGGACACATTAAATGATGTCATCCATCGTGCAGATGTTGCGTTATATGCCGCAAAACGCACAGGACGCAACAAAGTAATGGAATATAAAAATATTGAGGAGTCTGATAAAATTTACAATAAAAATAAAAAGTAAATTTATTATGACTAATGAAAATGGCATAGTTGGAATAAAAGATACGATAAAAACTTATGTACCCTAGAACAATGGTAATTTGAATTGTTGGGGGGGTATAATTACACTATTCTATGGGGTGTATTTTAATAATGATGAATATGGGTAACTTTGTTAGCATGATTTCAAGTGCTATTTATGCATTTTTGCTTTTGATTATTATTGCTGTTTTTATAGCGGCAAAAATAAATCATAGAAGGTCAAAGCAAAATTTGCTACTTATGTTGTTGAGTGTAAATGTAATGGGCTGGGTTATTACTGATTTTGCGGTGTTATATGTAAATAATATCAACATTAATATCTTTATTTGGAATGTTAGTTTGATTTTTGTGGCATTCGCGCCTGTGTTACTATTTTTTATTTTGTTTCATTTTTTTATACCAAATGCCAAACTTCCAATGTTATGTAAAGTTGTACTTATAGGTATGCCTTCGATTACCACTGTAATAACCCTTACAGCTAATTTCCACTCTTTATTAAGGGTAGTGGAAAATTTGACTGTTTGGCCACGTATCACAGATTATTATATGGGACCTTGGATTTTTATTCATGCTCCATTTTCCCTTGGGTTGCTAGTCGTCAGTTTTGTTGTAGTTATTTATGGGCTGGTGAAGAAGACAAATTCAAACCTCACCTCATCTATATTGCTTCTTTTTGCACTAATAGTAATATTATTATCAAACCTAGCATATATGCTAGATTTTTGGACAATCGCAATAAACCCAACATCCATGGGTGCGGCTGTGGCTTTATTACTGGTTCATATGGCATTGACAGATGGCAAGTATGGGGTTGTTTTCCGCATGTTTAATACATTAAAAAGCAGAATAACATTCCCTGTTTTAATGGCAATGCTTTTAATGGTGGTGATTTTAACTGTCTATATAGCCAGAAGTACACGCCTACTTGTTGAATATTTAGAGACTGAAAAGATGAATGCCACATCACAAGCTATTCATGCATATCTGGGTGCAGTAGAGCAACAAACGCGTATCGCTACCACTGCAATGAGCGAAAGTAGTGAACTTATTCGTTTAATTAACGCTTATGAAGATGGAACTGGCTCTCTTGAAGCGATTTGGCAATATACATTTGATAGAAAACAACAATTTAGTGTTTATGAAATAGTAGTGGGCAATGCTGATGGTTTTATTTTGACACATTCTATAGCTCATGGTTTACCAAATGACTCTTGGGATAATATAAATCTTCCATCTCTTCCATTAGAGAGACGCACCTTTTATACACCAACTCCTACAGCAGATATGGTTATGACTTCCACTGCCCCTATTTTAGATGGTGATAGGATTATAGGTACTATAGCTGTTAGTTTTGTAATTGGCTGTAATGATTTTTTGGACGAGATTAAAGCAATATTTGGTGTGGATGCTACAGTTTTTGACAGTGATGGTTGGTCAGTTGCCTCTACTTTAATCCATCCTCATTATGAAACAAGGGCAACTGGAACTCAAGCACGGAGAGATATTATAGATAGGGTTTTAAGAGATGGGCAACATATGCCACTTGAGTTAAATGTGTTCCAAATCCGCCCATTTAATGCCTATTACTTCCCTCTGCCAGGTGTTGATGGTCTCCCCAATGCTATGTTTTTCGTTGGGATTTCTCGCGAACATGGTACAGCCACTATTGGCGAACAGCTTCGTAATGTAGTTCTTATAGCTTTTTTAGGGCTAGTTGTAGTATCCATATTAATGTACTTTTTAATCCGCAACTCATTAATGCCTTTGGGTATTTTTGCGAAAAATGTAAATGATGTGGCTAATGGAAATATTAATATAAATATCGACCGTTCAAAAATCACCACCGGTGAAATTGGTATGTTGACACAAGATGTTTGTGGGCTTATTGATGTTACAAAAGACTTAGTGCAAGATTTGTCAATTATTCACCATGAGTATAACAAACTTGGTAATAGTAAATTTAGACTGGATTCAAGTAAATATCAAAATTCGTTCAAAGAAATGGTTGAAAGTATAAATAAAATTTTCGATGAAGACATTGAAAATAAAACATCTGTAGTTCACACAATTAACCAAATTAATGCTGGAAATTTTGATGTGGAAATTCGTGATATGCCTGGTGATTTCGTATTCCAACCACAAGCATTACATGCTGTTATTGCTAACTTAAAGGAATTGTATGAGTCTGCAACATTTTTGGCAACCAATGCCGCTGCTGGGCAATTGGATGTTAGGGTGGAATCAACAAAATTTACGGGAAGCTGGGCGGCTCTTGTATCTTCATTAAACCAACTAATGGCGGCAGTGGCAGAACCATTTGATGAAATTACAGGTATCATGCACAAGTTGCAAGAAGGTGATTTTAGCAATCGTATTGAGACAAAGTATCAAGGCGTATTTGAAGATATGGCAAATACTTTAAATGTTACTCTTGATGAAATCTCTGATTATATAAATGAAATTGAGGATATTTTAGCAGATATGGCGGCTGGAAACTTACAACGTAAAATAGAACGTGATTATTTAGGCTCATTTGATTTGATTAAACGTTCCGTCAATAGTATATTGTCGCGCTTGAATGCCACCATGGAGGATATTGACAATGTAGCCTCTGGTGTTTCTGGTGGTGCATCACAACTTTCACAAAGTTCGATATCACTGTCTACAGGAATTACGGAAAAAATAACTTCTTTAGATGAACTTTCCAAAGGGATTAAAGCTATAAATACGCAGTCTGTAGATAATGCAAGTAGTGCACAAAAAGCGGCGGATTGGGCAAGTAGCTCAAAAAAAGATGCCGAGGCTGGAAACATGGATATGCAAAGGCTTCTTGAATCTATGGCAAATATAGCAAGTTCTGTTGATAGAGTTTCTAAAATTAATGATACGATAAATGGTATTGCATTCCAAACAAATTTATTGGCACTTAATGCTTCTGTGGAGGCGGCACGAGCAGGAGAACATGGTAGAGGTTTTGCTGTGGTTGCGAATGAAGTGCGCACCTTGGCAAACAGAACAAGCGATGCCGCAAAACAAGCCGTAGATCTAATGAACGCAACTAATGATAGTATAAATGAAGGCAAGGAACGTGCCAATGATACAGCCAATAGCCTAGATAAAATCGTTGCAGGTGTAGTTGGTGTTTCCGATGTGGTCGGAGATATTTATAAGGCTTCGCTACAACAAACTAACGCCATTAGTGATATTTCTGTTGGTTTGACAGATATTAACTCACTAATTCAAAATGATGCCGCAACAAGTGAAGAAACAGCGGCGGCAGCAGAAGAGCTAGATGCACAGGTAATTATACTAAAGGATAAATTATCATTCTTTAGAACACGAATCGCCGCACTAAACATCAATTCAATTTGGGAGGGGGCGGCTGTCCCTGTATCCACTCAACGCCTCTTAAATGATGTGAGCGGAAACAAACTTAGCTTCAATAAAGGTGATATAATTATTCACGAGGGTGACGCGAATGCAGAAAATATGTATTTTGTAATAAGCGGAAATGTGGATATATACAAGGCATTTGGAAAGATAAACCAGACATTTTTGGCTACATTAAAACCTGGTGACTTCTTTGGTGAAATATCACTATTTCTAAACGAGCAAAGAACAGCCTCTGTTGTAGCAACAGAACAAGTAACAATAATGGAGATAAACGAAAGTGGTATATACAGTCTTATGGACAAGAAGCCTGATATCGCATACTCCATAATTGAAACATTATGTACTCGATTTAAAAATATGTTGCTTATTATGGATGCCTATTGATGTATGACACTTCCATCTAGAGGGTAAAAAACATGCCGTTGTGATTTTATTATTGTCACAACGGCATGTTTTACGAATATAACATTAGACAGTTATCAACGGACGAAGTCTGTCCAATGTGGCGGCTCCAATTCGTGATACATTAATCAATTCTTCTACAGTTGAAAAACGTCCATGCGTTTCACGGAAGTTTATTATATTTCCTGAAAGAACTGAACCAACACCAGGTAATGTTTGTAGTTCTGTGGCAGTTGCTGTATTTATATTCACCAACCCTACTGCATTCCCTGATGGTGGGTTGTCTACTATATCAGGTCCAATAATTTCTTCTCCAACTGTAGGTATCATAATCCGCATAGCATCATGCACAAACGCCGCTAGATTAACTCGTGTTAAATCCGCTTCAGGTGTATAACCCCCAGCCAATATTACCACATCATTAACCCGCGAACCTTCAGGTAATTCAAATACCCCTGGATAGTTTACGGCACCCACAATATGTACCATAATTAGAGTGGGTTCATATTCAACATCAGGAAAGACAGGTTCTGGTGATTCCATAGGTTCAGACTGTTCTATTTGGGGGTTGCTAATAACATCTATGGGATTTATTGTTATAGTTGCTGGTCTGCTTGTCAGATATATAACTCCCACAGCAAGAATACATATTATACCCAAAACAATATAAACATATTGTTTTAAAAAAGATATAAATTTTTGCATAAATAATACCATTCCTTTCTGCTTTATATTTCCTCATAAATAAATATTCACAGTTGTTACTTGTATATCATTTTGACAAAATAATCAAGAGCAAAAATGTATTTGGATAAAATTACAATAAAATATACTCGAAATTACTAATAAATTGCAACAAAACATTAACGATAACAATCGTAAGAGAGTATTACCACTATAGTCTGTGGACAAACTGAAACTTTTATATAATAATAAAAATAAAAAGGAAAATACTTCTATGAAATATAAAGCGAAATACTATCCTATAAACAATAAGAAACCAGAACATAGAAGGCACGATATGTCCGATAAAATGTGGGATAAACTAGCACCTTTATTGCCTGAACACATGGGTAAAGGAGGTAGACCTTCTGCAGATAGCAGGACTTTCATTGATGCTGTGTTTTGGGTTTTACGCACAGGAGCACCTTGGAGAGATTTGCCTCCTGATTATGGTAATTGGAACTCTATCGCTAAAAGATTTCGCAGATGGGTAAAACGAGGTGTATGGGAGGGGATTTTGGAAATCCTTCTTGGTGACTATGATGATGAGTATGAATGGCTCATAATTGATGCTTCTCATG
>Ga0123355_10000574_pt1 | contig 49477 bp, 47 predicted proteins | sample TergutEmb28metaG_3_FD_89872 | JGI IMG/M metagenome (GOLD analysis project Ga0123355, IMG submission 89872) | Embiratermes neotenicus P1 segment gut microbial communities from Petit-Saut dam, French Guiana - Emb289 P1 | ecosystem: Host-associated > Arthropoda: Insects > Digestive system > Gut ...
ACGTCACATCAAAGGCCAGCCCATAATCCGGATCTACCGAATATGCCGATGTTTTGGCACCTCTGAGTCCCACTTCCTCTTGCGTGGTAAATACAAAATAGAGATCATATGCAGGATTTTTGAGCTGCTTGAGCGCTTCAATCATGATAAAACATCCGATGCGGTCATCGAGTGCAGGCGCAATCAACACATCCCCATTTTCTGATGGTAACGTGGCATATACACAGACATCGCCAATTTTTACAAGCCTTTTTGCATCTGCTTCATCTTTAGCACCAATATCCAAATAGAGCTTATCTATGGCCATATCTTTAGGATCATCCAGACGCTCACATTGCACCACAGCCAAAAGTCCGGACGGAAATACAAACCGCTGCGCAACCAGCACTGTCGGATTAAAACCACCCACCGCAGCAAAGCGCATAAACCCCTCTTTGTCAATATGCGTCACCATAAGACCAATTTGATCCATGTGTCCGGCAAGCATCATCTTCTTGCCGGGTCCTTTTTTATGGGCAATAAGATTACCCAGAGCATCTGTCCTTACATCATCAACAAGATCTTTTATTTCATCACGGATGATAGCGCTGATGGCTTGTTCATGTCCTGATGTACCATTTGCTGCGCACATCTTTTTTAAAAACTCTATGTTCATTATCCGATCACCCTTTCTGCGCCTTTTTTGATAAAGGCCTCTATGAGCTTAACCAAATTTTCATAATCATTTTTATGCATCACCGAGACAGGCGAATGGATATACCTGCATGGTACGGCGATACCGATGCATGGGGTTCCCGCTCCGCCGGCGTGGTAACGCCCGGCATCTGTCGCACCCATGCCTGTGCGTCTGTACTGATATGGAATTTTATCATCTTCGGCCACCTTGACGATCGCTTCAAGATATCTTTTCGAATATATCGAAGTCATATCCATCAGTGACAGACATGGCCCTGCGCCTTGAGTGGTGACGCGCTTGCTTTCCTCAATGCCCTCCATATCGGCGCAAATCGTACCCTCAATGTTAATCACTAAATCTGCATCCAAACTTTGAGCAGCGATGGCAGAGCCTTTGAGTCCGATTTCTTCCTGTACACAGAAAATACCTGTCACACTGATGGGCAAGTCCATTTTCATAATTTCGATAATCGCAGCACAACCGACCCGGTCATCCAGCGCTTTTGCTTTGACTTTGTTCGTGCCAAACGCAACAAATTGACTGGAAAAAGCCACAAAATCACCCTTATGCACAAGCTTTTCCGCTTCTTCTTTGGAATCGCATCCGATATCGATATACATGGCATCTATCCCATAGACCTGCTTTTGCTCCGCTTCCTTTTGAAGATGGATGGGCTTATTGCCGATAACACCTTTGATCTTATCTTTACCGATAAGCACATGCATGGACGGCAAAATCCGGGAATCTACACCCCACGAGGCAAATTTGAGCGTTCCGTCTCTTTCTATGCCGTTGATGCACAGCCCCACTTCGTCCATATGGGCACTAAGCGCAATGTGCGGACTGTCTTTCTTGCCTTTCTTAAAAACAATGACATTGCCGATTCTATCCACTTTTATACTGTCTGCATGTCTTTCAAGTTCCGCTTTGATGATGTCTCTGACTTCATCTTCAAAACCCGGAAGGCCACAGGCTGAGGTTAGTTTTTCCAGAAGCATTTTTCATCCTCCTTCTCACGGTCTTGCAGGCTGATAATGTAGTCGGACAGGAGCTTTCCGGTCATTTCAACATCTTTGATCATAAGCGTCTCTACCGTAGAGTGCATATACTTCAGCGGTATGTTGACCACGCCGGTGCACACACCGCCTTGCGTGATGAGTATTGCATCCGCATCCGTTCCGGTTCCGCTGGGCGCAACTTCCACTTGATACGGCGTATTGTTCTTCACTGCGGTATTTTTCAAATCTTCAAAGAGCGCTCTGGTGACCGTGGGGCCAATCGTAATCACAGGTCCTTTGCCCAGCTCATAAGATTCGTGCTCTCCCAGTCCGGCTGTGCGTCCGAATACAACATCCACAGCAATACCGATATCAGGCTTGATAGCGTAGGTCGCCGTCTTGCCGCCGCGGCAACCGACTTCTTCCTGAGCGGAGGCCACAAAATAAATATCCGCATCATGATTGTAGTGTTCTAAGTTCTTTACAGCGCAATATAATGCTGCGATACCGGCGATATTATCCAGTGCTTTACACGCGACTTTATCATTTTTCAGCGAGACAAGCTCTTGCTTAAATGTGATGATATCTCCGGGCTTAACAAGCTTTTCCAGCTCTGCCTTGCTATATCCTGTATCAATCACCATGTCGTGGAGTTCTACAGGTTTCTGTTGTTCCTTCGGCGATGTCAGATGCGGCGGCTTGATACCGATCACACCATAAACCTTTTCTCTTCCGTGAATGATAACTTCTTGAGCCAACATATTTCTGGCATCAATTCCGCCCATACGGGAAAACTTGACAAAACCTTCATCGCACAAAACAGATACCATCATTCCGATTTCGTCCATATGCGCCATGAACATGACTTTCGGCCCTTTGCCTGTACCCTTTTTACGAGCAATAAGGTTGCCGAATTTGTCTTTTGATACTTCGGTGTATTGTGAAAATACATCGGTCAGCACTTGTGCCAGTTCATCTTCGTAACCTGATACATGGGGTACATCGTTCATGCGCGTTAATAATTCTTTGGTATCCAAGTCACACCTTCTTTCTACATAGCTCAGTTTGTTGCTTCTATTCACAGGCATTCAAACAACCCACGAATGATCATAGCTTATCACTTATGATGGGTGTTTTCAACTTTTTTCAAAAAATGTATTGACATTCACTTCAGGGCATGGTATGTTTGTTTCGCGGTTAATCACTATAGTAACTAACCGGTCAATCTCTACACAAAGGAGGCATACATCAATGCAACCCATATTTGATCCGCATAAGCCAATATTCCAGAGCATATCTGAATGGCTGAAAGGCGCGATACTTACAGGCATTTATGAAGAAGAAGGACAAGTACCATCCATTACAGAAATTTCCATGCAGTATAAAATAAATCCCGCAACAGCGCTCAAGGGGGTCAACCAACTGGTAGATGCCGGGCTGATATACAAAAAGCGAGGTTTGGGCATGTTCGTCAGCACAGGAGCGCGTGCGCAATTGCTGGCTCAGCGGCAAGATCAGTTTTTTGACGACTATGTACAGCCACTGGTCAGCGAAGCCAAGAGCCTTCAAATCGGCGCTCATGATTTAAAAGATATGGTAGAAAGAGGGTATCAATAATGACTATTCAAGTAAAAGACATCAGCAAGCGTTTTTGCTCGACCCAAGCGCTCGACAATGTAAGTGTTGCGTTCGGCGAAAACAAGATATATGGACTGTTGGGCAACAACGGCGCAGGCAAGAGCACACTGCTCAATATCATCACCAGCCGCATTTTTGCCGATAACGGCACACTCAATTTAGATGGCGTCAATATGGTCGATAATGACCACGCACTGAATCAAATATACATGCTCGGCGAAAAAAATTATTACCCGGAAAGCATGAGGGTAAAAGATGCACTCAAATGGGCGCAGGCATTTTATCCCTATTTCGACCATGAGTTGGCGCTTGAAATCGCTCAGCGCTTCAATCTCCCGCTGAAAAAGAAAATCACAGCGTTATCCACAGGGTATACCACTATTTTCAAGATCGTCATCGCCCTGTCATCCAATGCACCATTTCTGCTGCTTGATGAGCCTGTTTTGGGACTTGACGCACAACATAGAGATATGTTTTATAAGCTCTTAATCGAGTGCTATACCAAAAATCCCTGCACCATCGTGATTTCAACACACTTGATTGCCGAGGTTGCCGGAATCATTGAGCATTGCATGATCATCAAAGATGGCCGCGTTATAAAAGATGCACCATGCGAAGCGCTTTTGCACAATGGCTACACACTCACAGGGCCTGCTGCGCTGCTTGACGAATATTTGCTTGGCAAGCAAGTGCTATCTCATAGCAGCTTAGGTGGATTAAAAACAGCCAGCATTAGTGGGGCAATACCCAACGCAGAGGAGATTCCTCCGGGACTCGAAATTGGCAAAATGAATTTGCAAGAGTATTTTATACAACTGATGAGTGACGAAAACAACAGTGTTGCACGCTTTATGGAGGATCAATAATGAATACACTAAAATTAATGCCCGCATTACGTTATCAGCTCGACTACATGGTTCGTGCGTTGCTCATCGCATTTGCTGTCATGGCCGCCATCGTGATTTTTATCAGCTTATTTATAACCACAGCCACTTTTGGCGATGCAGGGCAGGTCATCATTGATATTGCCCCGATAAATTTTCATTTTGAAACATCCTCATTTATAAATGTCGGCCCAATATTCACGATCATGATCTTTATCACCGGAATTGTAGGCATCAGAGAAGATTTAAGATTCTTTTTGCAGCATGGTCTGGGGCGCAAATCTACCTATTTAAGCACATTACTTACAAGCTTGCTTTGCGGGGCTACACTTGCGTTGGTTTTCGAACTACTCGATCTGGTCTTCGTCAATGCCCTATGGCTTCGTTTCTCCGCGGTCAACATATCGGGTCTTGGATATGTCGGCGGATGGCTGTTGCAGACACTGGTATTCTTTTTTGCTTGGCAGTTGGGCGCTTTAATCAGTCTGCTCTATTACCGCATGAGCACGATGGTCAAAGTTATCTTCTCAGTCGCCATCATCGCTACTGTTGTTTTTGCTGTACCGCGTCTGATTGGTGATATTATTGACCTCGTTTTCTCTAACAGTTCTGATATGATTGGCGGCACATTGTCTACACTCTTCACCAATCCGCTAAACATCATATGCACCATATTGGCACTTGGCATTATTTGTACCTTGGGTAACTTCATGCTCATCCGCCGCGCTCCGGTTGTGGATTAGAGATGCATTTCGCCCCTAATGCTCAAACTCTGGACTGCGCAAGAGCTCTTCCAACAGAAGCACACGATACTCAGAAACAAGCCAATTACTCGAAGACATACGCGCAGGCGACGTGTACCTTTCAAGCACTACAGGAAACATTATGAATATGAAACTCCCCTGCGCCATTGCTGGCATGAATATTGCAGGGGTTAAGTCCGGAAGCAGAAAGGGCGAAATTATTGCCATCATCTGTGTGGGTGTCTCTTCGTTGGTGACCATCGTCATTATGTTCAAAAAAGGTCTTTTGGGCGCACCACCCGCACCCAAAGCACAAGAAGAACAAACGAAGGAATAATACTACACCACGCATCTGTTACTTTACAGAGCACCCTTAAATCCATTGACTAAAACACCTCAAAATAATATACTCTTACTATAACTACGAATTGGAAAGAGAAACTGAAATGAAAAAAGGCACGATCACCATAATCACGCTCATAACCGCTTTGATTATATTGATCGTGTCTGTATTATTATGGCAATCACACATACATCACCTGCGCACTGATATGGAAAACCATATCGCTGCCGCAAATGTATACTTCGAACGCACCGAAATACAACACGCACTGACGGAGTCCACCGAAGCGCAACTACTGGCCGAGCGACTGCGTGATGACGATGCGCAAAGAATAGCAAATACACAAATCCAACTGGCAAAGCAGTTGATTCTTGGAAACAACCATTTTGACACAGACCGGTATAAAGCCGCAAGAACCGCATACTTGCAATCGCTGGAATATGCCTTCGATTTAGACGCACTCAACCCCGATTTCATCTTCGATTTAATCGCAATAATGGATAATTATATTCATTTCTATGCGCTTATGGAGCATGCTGATCGCATGATTGCATCTGAGCGTTTTGATGATGCCCTCACTTTATACCAAGACGCTTTTCTTGTGGCTGTTTCATTTTTTTTCGTGGACGGTAAAATGTTGGCAATAGACGGCATGACACATGCTGAAGAACTGATTATTGCAGCCAAGCGTGCACAAGCCGGTGCGTTTGAAGCACAAGGAACAGCCAGCTTTCATAGCGGCAATTATGATGAATCTATCGCACATTTCCAACGCGCACTGTATATCTATCAAGAACTTGGCGACAGCCGAAGTGTCCATTCTATACACACAAATATAGACCTCGTGGAGCGGCGAATTGAAGAGCGCAGGCGGCAAGCACTTCAAGCCGAGCAAGAAGCCCTGGAAATATTAGAAGCGCTGACCGCAGAGACTGCTGCTTCCGCTGCCGCACAAGACAATGCGCTACGAGATGCACAAGATGGCTCAGAAGCCACTGTAAGGGATGAATCCGAGGCACTGAGCTCAAACTATGAACATAATCGCAGCATCTTCTTTGACTTAAATACTTTAATAAACAACCAAGCACTGCCTCCGGCCAATCAAATTAGGATGGGCACTCATCCGGGGCTCAATGAAGGATGGTATAACGGCTGCGGATGGATTTCCGCATATAATGCATTGATTATCTTAGAAAGTCCCATGCACCCTGCGGAGATTGTCAATCATTTTGAAACGAGGCGCGGGACGGTTCTGGGCGGCATGTTTGGTACATTTCCTCACGCCATAGAAGGGCTTTTCAGAGCGTTGGGATATGATGTCAATCATGTGCTTTTCCCTCAGCGCAGCTTAAATCTTGATGATGCAATCAGGAATTCAAGAGTCAGCATCCTTGCCTATACGCACACACGCGCCGCACATTTTATTGCGATAGTGTATCGGGCTGAAGATGGTCTGTTTGTTGTTTATAATGATAGTTTTGCCCGGCAGAGGTCTGCCGCCCTAGGTCTTGAAAATGCGCATCCACCGGGTGCAACGATTGATTCTGTCACTGAACTCATTCGTGACAATCCGGACATGCTTTTTTCATTTTCGCTCATTGTGATTTCGTAACATTTCGTCTTATACACAAATATTTCACATATTATTCATTGACAACCCACCGCGCATATGTTAGGATCTTTTAAACTGGATAATTTTACTCAAGATTGAATTGAGATATCATTTGAGTCTCGTTGATGCGCACATGTATTATTGGAGTAAAATAGTCCATTTAAAATCAGAAAGGGGTGACAATACCGGCTTTGGACGCTTGGCCGATACCAAAAACGTCACATCCACAAAGAACGTGGACACAACAATTTACCGGATTTTAAAAATTTAAGGAGGTATGAAAATTTGAAAAAGCTCAAATGGTTCAAATCAATAGTTATGGTGACTATGCTTGTCGCACTTCTGTCAGGCTTCGCAATATCAGCTACCGCATCTGAACGCACAGACGCAGAATCTTTAAGTACCCCAGTAAACTTAGTGCTCAATAGAGGGCATATAGAAACACTTGCATTCGGAGGCCCAATGGGACTCTCATGGACTGAAGTTGAAAACAGTGATTCCTATACGGTCTTCGTCTTTGAAGACGAAAGCACCTACAACCCAGATGAAGCATTTGCTTACGTTGAGGACATAGACGCACTGTATTTAGATGTCAATATTGAGTTTTCCGACAAGCTCAGCGAGGGACAATTTTGGTTCCGTGTTCAAGCGGTCGCAGATGATATCCCCAGTTCAGCTTTAAGTAATGCAATAGGTCCATTCACATACAGTTTCCATAGCGATGAATTTGCAGACAATCCCGAAGGCAGCTACGCCGTATTTGCAAATCCCGACATACCGGTCATCGTCATTGATACGCGCAGACCTGCAGAAAGAGATGATCAAGGCCATGTCGTAGGCGATATACATGTTCCGTGGCCAAATGCAGTGGCTGTAGAAGAAGGCATAACTACTCATGCAGACTTCCAACGCAATGTACTCGCCGCTTGGCACAACTTCATCGAAAATGATTTGACTGATACGCAACGTGAAAATCTTGATCCCGATATGTCGTATAAAGATATTCACATATTCATTTACTGAGGATCCGCAAGCAGGACTGTTCCTGCGGCAAGGTCAGTTTCGACCTTGGGATTTGTAAATGTATATAACATCGGTGGATTTTTCGCAAACCCTGGAATCAGAGAAGTATATCCGGCTGTAGGTGTACCGGAGCCCGAAGAGGTAGAAGAGCCAACTGCTCCGCCGCCACCTCCTCCAGCACCCCCAGCACCTCCGGTGCCTCCGACTCCTCCTGCACCGCCGACTCCCCCAACGCCACCAGCTCCGGCAAATGAATACAGGACTTACACTGTCCGTGCCGGTGATTCTCTGTACAGAATCGCAGGTAGGCTATTGGGCAACAGCTCCAGATGGGGTGAGATATTTGAGCTCAACCGGGATATAATAACCAACCCTCGGATGTTACGAATCGGCTGGCAGTTACGTATACCTGCTGAGTAAAAGGTATTTTATCAAAACGTAACCAACCCACTTTCAAACAATGGCACTGGCGTTTACGATTTTTGAAATCGTAAACGCCAGTGCTTTTTTCACGCTTTTAATTTATTTGGCTTTTTTAGTGGCACAAACAAGCTTGTATACACAAGCCGCAAGCGCAGCGCCGACCAATGGGCCTACAATAAACACCCAAAGATCAGTGAGTGCCTGACCACCTGCAAAAAGAGCCGGTCCGATACTCCGTGCAGGGTTCACGGATGTGCCTGTCAGAGGGATGCCGACAATGTGTACGAATGTCAGCGTCAAACCAATTACGATCCCGGCAACATTGCCTTTGGATGAGTCAGCAGTCACTCCCAGAATTGTCAGCACAAATATGAAAGTCAATATGACTTCAACGAGCAAACCGCCACCGATGCCACCGGCATTAGCCACACCGTTTGAACCCAGGCTGCCTGTAAAATCGATACCTGCTATAGACGATACTGCAAAAAGAAGCGCTGCACCCGCAATAGCACCGACAATCTGAGCGATTACATAGCCAATAAAATCTTTTCCGCTGATGCGCTTATCGAGCAGCGCCCCCAAAGAAACTGCCGGGTTGATATGACAACCCGAAACATTACCAATAACATAGGCCATTGCAACGATTGACAAACCAAATGCCAGCGCAACGGCTAAGTGACCGCCTCCCACCGCGGCACCCAAGAATACGGCACTACCGCATCCCATAAAAACGAGCACAGCCGTACCTATAAATTCTGCGCAATACTTTTTAAAACCGCATTTTTCCATAACTAAACCATCTCCTTCTTTAATACTCCGAAGATAATAACATGCCAATCATAAAATAACAAGTATTTGGGTAAATTCAAAAAAGACAATACTTCATTGGCATATTCAGCATCATGCCGTAAAGTGTTCTCGTTGTCATCCATACCCAATCCGACACGGAGAGGGGGATATTGTTTGGTTTACGAGTTTATAGGTGCTGTCATGGCAGGTGTAGTCGCATACTACGTGTGCAAGTGGTTAGATGAGTATCTTGATGACAATTAGCCCAACCGCAAGAACACTGAAGACCTCGGAGTCGCACCTCCGAGGTCTTCAGTTAGATATTGTTTCGTTTACGAGTTACCTTTCGGCTGCTTACATAGTACCACCGCAGAGCCACTGCGTCAACCCTAAAATATAGAATAAAAATCCCTAATATAAGAAACCAACCACAGCTAAAATCACAACAAAAAACGCACCGATTGAAAAGCAAATGCCACGGAAATTCAAATCAATCGCCCGAATACGCCTAAAAATCTTATAATTCCTATCTCCCCTGAGCACATATCGATAAACCAAAAGCCCAACGATCCAACTGGCTGTCAGAATAATCAGCTTTTCTATAAAACCATAAAACGACATTTGAAAATGCACATTGAAGAGAAAAGACATAATTTCCTCGCCGAAAATCCCACCCACAAAGCACAACACACCCAGAAAATAAATTGAAATATCACTGGACTTTGCAGTCTTCTTTCCAACAAATGACTCATCTGCCTGCCCAAACAACATTGCGGCAAATCGGATTGAGACAAGGATCGTTCCAAGATTTATCAAAATCATCACCGTATTGACTACAGTGTCTGCACCGCTCATTATAAAATACTTAGAAACATTGCCATTAAACAGCGGCGCACCCGTTATACCCAAAATGGCCAAAACAATCGCTATGCCAATATACTTATCCTTCTTAAAAATCCCATTGATCTTACGCATATCACGTGTACCATACATATCTTCAAGCACACCTGCAATCAAAAACAGCGCAACCTTGAACAACGCATGGTTGATCATGTGATACAAGCTGCCTATATAAGAGTAAGCATCACCAATTGAAAGCCCCGCTATAATCAGACCCACCTGTGCGGTTGAGCTATAGGCCAACAGCAGCTTTATATCCACTTGCGAAACAGCCATAATCACACCAACAACCGCCGTTATAAGTCCTATGATCAAGAAAAATTCTGTCGAGGCCACAGGTGCAAAAACATCTTGGAATCGTATAAATAAATATATTGCACTCTTGACATGAAGCCCTGAAAGCAGCGCCGCCACGGCCGAAGGTGCCCTTGGAATGCCCTGCACTTTAGGAAGCCAACTGTATAGCGGAATTATTGCCGCTTTAAATGCAATAGCAGTCATCAAAAGCGCATAAGGTAAAATCAGTACTTCCCTATCCAAGTTGGCAATAAACGCAGCAGCAACTTGCATATCCAAAACACCGGTCAGAAAATAAATATACCCGATACCGAATAGATAAAACTGTATTGCCACCGTATTGGCCATTAAGAACACAAGCCCATCAAACATACTGCGCTTGCCTTTATCGTACATAATCAACACAGCAACAACAACCGTTGCGACTTCTGCCAAGACAAAGACATTAAAAAAGTCACGGCTGAGAAAAATACCAATCAAGATACCTTCCCATATAAACATCAGCAGCCAAAATAGCTTACTGTTATCTTCGTGCAAACTATAGATCGACACAACCAAAAACAAAACAGTTGTCAGCAGCACAAAGGCCGCCGCCATCATATCCGCTCGTAAAACTACGCCCAACAGCCCTTCATAATTACCGACAAAAGTAATCACCTCACCCAACTGCCTTGTCTGCAAAAGCAGATAAACAGCAAATCCGGTGAACACGGCTTGCAAAACAATAGCAATAATCCTGCTCGTCTTGTTAGACGAAAACAGATACAAAAATACAGCAATAACAATCGGGGTCAACACAAAATATGTTAGCATTCGTCAAAATTCTCCGTGCTCATAGCTTTTACCTCGTCCCAGTCCGTTGATTTATATCTGCGCACAAGGTTAATAATCATTGTAAAATCTATTGCCGTTACAGCAAGTCCTATAATTATGGCCGTAATCATCAGCGCCTGCGGCAGAGGATCGGCTACACTATAGACATTTTCCAAGCTTTGCCCGACCGGGGGCAAGATACCCGTTCGAAAAGCAAGCCCAAGAATAAACACAATTACGGCCATCTCAAGCAAAACAAGACAAGCAATTGATTTTATTATGTTCTTGCTTGTCATGAGTCCGAACATTCCCATAAAAAACACGACTATGGGAACAATTTCCATCATCCGCATGTTTTTTCCTCCTTGTCAGCAGCCTCAGTACATCACAAACGCAATTAGCGCCGTCTATCAACTGCAACATATCTGTAAAATAACATCAAAAATCCTAACGCCACCTTGATGCCTATGAGCGTATTCATCATAAGCATATAAATCGTCTGGAACAGCGGCAAATGCTGATATGGAAAATACTGATGTACACCCAAGAAAATCGCAAATACCGCTACGAGTATGATGCCTAAAAATACGATTTTTTCATCCTTGAGCACTGTATTTATCTTGATATCATAGATATTAAATATCATATATCTGCACACGAAAAACACTGCAATCGCAACCCCGCCTTGGAATCCTCCGCCGGGTGAAATATGTCCATTGGCAATAAGATATATACCAAAAAGAATGATCACCGAACATATGCAGCGTATGGTGCGTATGGCTATCTTGGAGTGCCGCACTTCGCTTTGCTCACCATCATCGAATGAAAGCTCATCAAATCGGGAAAGGTGTACAACCGCAACCACACTCACCACCAACATAAGTGCCTCGAACACCGTATCGTAGAGACGATAGGCCAGATAAATCGCAGTTACTGCATTTTCGCCGCCCACATCACTTTGGAACATCGTGATATACTGGTACATTAGATAGGTAGATGCATAACCGCCCGGAATAAAGCGAATAAACATCAGGCACATAATCACACAAAAGGCAAGTGCCGCCAGTCCCTGTGCTATTTGGGCAGGCTTAAAATGTGCTCTAAATGACTTGCGCCTGACCGGCTTATCCCGAAATCCATAATATTTCTCAAAACATACCACAAGAAATATCGTAGAAAACCCACTGACAGAAGCACTGGCAAGCGCTACATCAGGTGCACCTTGAAATAGAAATATAATCGTTGTTATGAGTGAAAAAACACCTAGGTAAATCACCATACGGTATACTGTCTGCTCTTGCAAAATCAATATACCCGACACCACCCATAATAAGAGCAACGCTTCGGTCATGCCCTCTCATCCTCTTCCAATTTTTTATCGCTGGCCGGTTTATCCCCTTTACCTCCGGTCGCCTTGTGTCCGGAAAGAAACGCAGATCGTGCAACCATATGATTACATAACGGCCCAAGCACAATCAAGATCACCGCCAACAAGAGTAATTTGGCCGAAAAAAAACTCAACCCATGGCGAATGGCCATACCAAAGATTATCGTCAGTGTACCTACTGTGTCAATTTTTGAGCTTGACATGATTCTCAGATAGAAGTTCTTAAAACGAAAAAGTCCAATAACACCGAACGCCATAAATATTACGCCTGCAATAATGACGATATTGCTCACCAAGAGCTGTATTTGTGCCATCTCCATTTAAGTTCCAACCTCCTTTACCCTTCCCATAAAGAATAGGGCGGCAAAAATAGTCCCTACAAAACCAATCAGTGCATAAACTATTGCGAGGTCTAACAGATAGGGCAAATCATTTAAAGATGAAAACAGGACGATCACCACAATAACCTTCGTGGTCACCAGATTTAAACCCAATAATCTGTCCCAAATAGACGGACCAATGAGCGCACGTAATATACATAGCAAAATGAATGCTATAATAATTCCCAGTAAAATCATGAGCATATTCATCGCTACTCGCCTTCCCTGCAATCGGCCTTTATCAGCCGAGCTTCCAATTTACCCTTGACTGCATTGCCGGAATCACCTTTTGGTTTAGAGGCGTTTTTTGCACGCATCCAAACAACAGTGTACTCACTATCGTGGTAATCCAAAGTGATACTTCCGGGTACAAGGGTTATGGAATTGCCCATAATCACTTTGAGCACATTGCTGTTTAAGCGGGTATTAAAGTGTACGATATCAGCTCTGGCTCCTAAAACAATCATCTTGATCACAAAAAATCCGGACAGATAAATCTGCCCTACCAACCAAAACGGATATGTGATCAGTCTGGATAATTTAATTTCCTCAGACGGCTCGGCCGGTAAAAAGCGGTTGGCAAAAAACAAACATGCAATACCCGCACCAACGCCTAACGCCACATCAAAAAGGCTAAAATTCTCTCTTAACACGATCCAGATCACAGCAAGTGAGAAAACGCCAAGTACTTTTCTAGAAAACCTCATGGTAACTCTATAACACTCCAATGTCGCACATTATCAAAGCGCATTCTACTCCAACCCATGCACAAAGTCAACATCATTTGTAATATATCATTCATAAATCACAATAAAATGTTCACATTTTACATTTTATGTACACATATGTCCAAACTGATGTTACTTTTTACTTTCCGGACTTTTCACGAGACTGCACTCTATATCTTTCCATCATATCTTTAAAAATTTCACCATTAGTCGGCGGAGTCCATGTAATTGCATTGGCACCTGCACTGATCGTCTCAGCAATAGCCTCATCAGTAGGCCCTCCGGTCGCAACAATAGCTATATCCGGGAATTTTTCCCTGATCGACGCAACAAGCCACGGCGTTTTTCCCGCCGCGGACACATTGAGTATCGTTGCACCTGCACTAACCCTCGCCACAATATCATCATACTCGCTGACCACCGTTATGACAATGGGAATATCAATCGCTTCACGCACACCCTCTATGGTTGCATCAGCAGTCGGCGCATTGAGCACCACACCAAACGCCCCTTGAAATTCGGCATCCGATGCCAGATGCAATACCCGCTTACCGGTAGTCGTACCTCCGCCAATACCGCAAAAAACCGGAATATCCGCCGCCATGATCAGCGCATGGGATATGATCGGCTGAGGTGTAAACGGATATACTGCGATAACTGCATCTGCATTGGTGTTGCGAATGATCGCAATATCCGTGCTGAATACCAGTGATTTTATCAGCTTACCAAAAATCCGGATACCCCCGCATGTGTCTATGATTTCAGGGACAGTGATCATGTGATTGCGCAATGAGCCACTATACTCCGGAACAAATTTCTCTTTCATATTCTAATAACAACCGCCTTTAAAATAACATATATGACATAGCCGATTCATCGTTATGTGGGATTTTCAAGACACTTTTCACGATGCGTCTACAGCGCTCATTATATCTCACATTATAGTCAAAAACAATCCCACTTTGGATCAAATGATGATTGAAATGATGAATGACTCTATGATATTCTAATAGCGTTCATCGATCAAAACACCGTCGGTGTAAGCACATTTCGCGTATTGATCAGACCCAAATTTAAAAATCGAGGTAATCATCATGGTCTCGAAAGTCAGGTCATTCGGTTTGGGCGGCATCAGGGGATATGAAGTATCTGTCGAGTGCTATGTGGCTTCTGGGTTACCTGCCTTTGACATCGTGGGGCTACCCGATGCCGCCGTCAAGGAGGCGCGCGAGCGCGTCAGAGCCGCAACCAAAACTTGCGGCATGCCCTTTCCTATGAGCAGAATCACAGTCAATCTTGCACCGGCCAATACCAAAAAAGCCGGAACCGTATATGACTTGCCTGTGATGTTGGGCATACTCTGTGCCGCAGGAAATATCACTCCACTACCCAGAGATACCGCCTTTTTGGGCGAACTGTCCCTAACCGGAGAACTGCGCCACATTTCCGGGGCATTACCTATGGCACTCTGCGCCGGAAAACTCGGCGTAAAACATCTGTTCGTACCCGCTGATAACGCCGCAGAGGCTGCATATGCCTCCGATGTCGCCATTTACCCTGTCGCACATGTCCATGATCTGATGTCGCACTTAAGAGGAATTTCACCGATCAAACCTATTTCGCCCAAGACGCCCACGCCGGATTACAGTTTTGCCCCTGACTTTTCCGAGGTCAAAGGGCAAGAGCATGTCAAGCGTGCACTCGAAGTCGCCGCTGCCGGAGGTCATAACATCCTGATCGTTGGCCCACCGGGTGCAGGAAAGAGTATGCTCGCTAAGCGTCTGCCGACAATCCTTCCGGACATGAGCCGGGACGAAATGATTGAAACGACTGAGATTCATTCTGTCGCAGGTCTTACGAGCAGAGAGCGACCCATCATGTCTTCCAGACCATTTCGTTCACCGCATCATACCGTGTCCGCACCTGCCATCGCCGGCGGCACGTCTAACCCTAAACCCGGCGAGATATCTTTGGCACATAATGGCATTCTATTTCTCGATGAGCTGCCGGAATTTAGTCGCGATGTCTTAGAGGCGCTGCGCCAACCACTTGAAGATGGTCAAGTCACCATCTCACGTGCCGCATCCTCAGTCACCTATCCCAGCAGATTTATGTTGGTATGCGCAATGAACCCTTGCAAATGCGGTTGGGTCGGACATAAGTCCGGTCGGTGCATCTGTTCTGCACACTCTGTTACCAAGTATCATGAGCGCCTATCCGGGCCGCTTCTTGACCGGCTGGATATGTATATTGAAGCTCCATCTCTTGAGTATGAAGAACTTATTGAAGTCCGCGAGGCCGAATCTTCATGTACCATACGCAAGCGAGTCAATGCCGCACGCAACATGCAGCGCAGACGATATCAGGAAAGTAAAATCAGCTGCAACGCACACATTGGCACACAGCAGATTCAGGAGCATTGCGCTCTGTCTCCCGAATGCAAGAAGCTCATGCGTGATGCATATTCAAGACTGGCCATGACCGCCAGATCATATGACCGGATACTGCGTGTGGCACGAACCATTGCCGATCTTGATGATGCTGACCGCATCATGATTTCACATCTTGCAGAAGCCATACAATATCGTCAAATTTCATTTTTACAAAATGTGTGATACAATACGGAATGCGAAAAGCCGTACGGCTTTGCTTCTTGCATAAACAATGGATTGGAGCTTATGATACAAATGAACGACATAATACTGCTCAAACAAGGTGAAATGGTACTCAAGGGATTAAATCGGCGGGAATTCGAGGTAAAACTCTTATCAAATATCAGACGCAGATTAAAAACATTCGGCACATTTAAAGTATACAGCATGCAATCCACCGTGTATGTGGAGCCGCAGGATGATGCGCGTATGGATGAGGCTTTTGAAGCTTGCAAAGCGATTTTCGGCGCAATGTCTGTCACACGCGCTGCGGCTTGTGCCAAGGACAAAGATGCGATACTTCAGACCACTATAGAATATCTTGGCCCTACGCTCCGCACAGTAAATTCATTCAAAGTAGAATCCAAACGTGCGGACAAGCGTTTTCCAATGGGTTCTATTGAGCTTTCTCAATATGTCGGCGGGCTGCTGCACGACCACTTTACCCATCTCAAACCCGATATGCATCATCCCGAACTTACGGTCAATATAGAGATTCGTGATCTTGCCGCATATGTGCATGGACCTGCGGAGTCGGGCGCAGGGGGGTTGCCTGTTGGCGTTGGCGGTCGCATGGTATCACTGCTGTCCGGAGGGATCGACAGTCCTGTCGCCACGCATATGATCGCAAGGCGCGGCGTACAAGTGATCCCTGTACATTTCTTCACACCGCCATATACTTCTGAGATGGCCAAAGACAAGGTGCTTAAACTAGCCAAACTGCTCACAAAATACTGTGGCCGCCTCAAGGTTGATTTGGTACCCTTTACGCATATATCCGAAGAGATTGGCAAAAACTGTCCCGAGGGTCTCATGACCATCATCATGCGCCGATTCATGATGCGCATCGCCGAACGCATTGCGATAGACAATGGCTGTACCGCTATTGTAACCGGCGAGAATCTTGGTCAGGTCGCCAGTCAAACCGCCGAAGCGCTGGCGGTCACAGAGGCTTGTTTGTCCATTCCTACTTTCAGACCCCTGCTTGCGATGGACAAAAATGAAATCGTCGAAAGATCACGTGTCATCGGCACATATGAAACTTCAATTTTACCATATGAGGACTGTTGCACCGTCTTTACTCCCCGGCGTCCGCGTACAAAGCCCAAAATAGCCGAGGTGCTTGACGCAGAAGAAGCATTGGATATTGAGTCACTTGTTCAGGAGGCTATAGATGCCATTGAACGGGTTACGATTGACATATAATCAAGTGGTCTGCAAAGTCTAAAAGTCACCATATTTATAAAAGAATGGGGTTTTGCACGTGCGTGAATATAAAGCAGAGATCATAGGTGTAGGTACCGAGCTATTATTGGGGAACACTGTCAACACTGATGCACAGGATGTTTCTTTGCTGCTATCTAAACTGGGCATAAATGTCTATTTTCATACGGTGGTCGGAGACAATCCAACACGGCTCAAAGAGGCTGTTGAGATTGCCAAAATCCGCGCAGATATCATCATCACAACAGGCGGTCTCGGACCGACATATGATGATTTGACCAAGCAAACACTGGCAGAAGCATTTGGTAAAAAACTCATATTCCATGAAGACATCGCTCACAAAATCAGGGATTTCTTTGCAAATCGCATCCCCGCAATAGAGATGACCGAAAACAACCTTCAGCAAGCACAGTTGCCTGAAGGCTGCATCATATTTGAAAACGAGCTTGGAACTGCACCGGGCTGTGCATTTGAAGCCGAAGGCAAACATGTCATTATGCTGCCCGGCCCTCCTCGCGAGTGTAGAAGTATGCTCAAAATTTGTGCAGAGCCTTATTTGAAAGCGCTCTCACAAGCCGAAATCCACTCCCACAACATACATATATTCGGTCTCGGAGAGAGTGCCGTTGAGGAAAAACTCATTGACCTCATGGAAACGCTGAACAATCCCAGCCTTGCGCCTTATGCGAAAGACGGCGAGGTGATGCTTCGACTCACTGCAAAAGCATCATCTAGGCAAGATGCACAAGATCTCATGCTGCCTGTCTTGCAAAAAATACAAAATGTACTCGGCAACATTGTCTATGGCGTGGATACCGACAGTCTGGAAAACACTGTCTTTCACCTACTCAAAGAGCGTGGTCTTACCCTCGCTGTAGCAGAGTCTTGCACCGGCGGCTTGTTGTCTAAGCGGCTTACCGATGTCCCGGGAATATCAAGGGTCTTTATGGGCAGTGTCGTAGCCTATAGCGCGCATGCTAAGACTGCGCTTTTGGATGTACCGCAGGATCTCATATCCGACAACAACGCAGTCAGCCGCGAGGTCGCTCTGGCCATGGCTCAAGGTGTCCGGCATAAATTCAATGCGGATATCGGCATCGGCATCACCGGTATCGCAGGGCCTGAAACAGACAGTTCCGGGCAGTCGCCCGGAACGATCTTCATCGCACTGTGCTCAAATGATCATACGTATTGCAGAAGCCCTCATCTCTTCCATGATCGGGAGCGTATACGTATTGGCGGCGCTTCACATGCGCTGGATATGATTCGGCGGTTATTGACAGACCTGCCGGTAGAGTAGTTGATATACGCTACCCTTAAGCTAACCCCACCGTTTTGTCTTTCTGAGCGCAGCGAAGAATCTTACTTTTGCAATATCTTGTACAATACCCTTCGCTTTGCGCTTCAATGACAAGGATGTCTTCATTCACTCCACCCCTCCGAACTGCACCAGCTTCCCTACGACTACAAGCCGTGCATTTGCAAAATCATATGCACAAGTAGCAAGACTCACGATCCTGTCATCTGCCCCAACCTCCACATCGCTCTGCACTATTGAGCGTCTCTTGGTCTCGGCAACATGGCGCAAGAAGCCTTCATCATCTTTAAAGCTGATCGGTGGAGTTTCGACACCTGAATCGACAAGATACACCGAAAAGAGCATGAGTGCAAAGTCAGCATGCGGCGTGTAAATATATATGATGTTGTGCTCATCAAAAAATGTTTGATTTCTCAGATATTTTAATGCGCCGAACATATCATCCGTTTGAGACATATGTCCGTAGATCATTGTGTTTTTGTCAGATAAATCCGGATTGTTCCTGTAATCTACAAAAATAGAACCGCTCCTGTGCTTCGTCCCATCAGGCAGATGACCCAAAAAGAAGTAGTTATCTGTCCACTGTACTATGGGGTAATCAATCGCAGTGCCTTCCAATCTGATCCAACCGGTGAGTGCAGAAATCCGCGCACCCAGCGCTTCAAAATCCATATAGGCCATCCAAGGTTCTGACGTTATACGTGCTTGAACATCACCACCGGTCGGCGCACTTACGCTATCAGACAGCGGCGCTGCGCTAAAATTGCGTGGACGAGTCTCAACACCTGTGGCAAGCATCGTGTAGTGATTTCGGCTTTGACGCTCTAAGAGCACATCCGTTCCCAACCATATGCCGAATATCAAAACACTTGCTGCACACAGCCCCAGTGCGATATAAAGAATCCTCAAAGTTTTCTTTGCGCTCTTCTTTTTGGTGTTTTTTTCTGTTGTTGTCATATCCACCAACCCCTAACCTAACTGATTGTGGCGTTAGAGCCGATTGTGGGAGCAATCGGCTCTAACTTAAGAGAGATTACATCTGCGCGCTATAAGAACGCATGGAGTTATTGAGTTTAGTCTGCTTCAAGTACTGACTCTGCATCAGCTTTTCTTTTCAGCAAGCGGATCTTGTGTGAGATCACAGCCATAATCAGTGCTGAGAGGATAAATCCGGAGGTCAGTACCGAGCTGATATCGGCAAGTCCTGTCTGTGGCATCATGCTCAGCGGGACATCCTCTTCCATCAAGACCATTTCGATCTCCGGTGGTGCCTCATTTTCGTAGTAGCCCTCTTCCAACGCTGCCAGCGGCACTTCCGCTTCAAGCATATCCACAACCTCCGGAGTCGATGCCTCCTCTACTGTGGGTTCATATACTACAGGCTCTGGGGCTTGTTCCAGTGGGGCAGGCTCATCTTCAACCACCACTGTGGGTTGATCCTCCGGCTCAGCAGATCCGCCGCCTATTACAACAGGCTCACCCGGCTCGCTGCGTACGAAAGTTCCGGGGACGAATTCGTTGGTTTGGAAGTTGAATGTTCCCGGTATAAATTCGCCGGTGTCGGGATTGAACATTCCGGGGATAAACTGGCCGGGTTCAAAGGCAAAGTCACCGTATATAAATGCCTCTCCCTCAAATTCAAACTCATCGTAGGTGAATTCGCCGCGGATGAACACAAACGCTCCTTCATCGAACTCACCGGGGTCGAACACGAACTGCCCTTCTTCGAATTGTCCGGGGATGAACACAAACTCTCTTTCTTCGAATTCACCCGGAGTGAAGACGAACTCTCCTTTGTCGAATTCATTAGCCTTAAACTCATATACGCCTCTGACATATATGGGTTCTTCCGGACTCTCTCCGATTTGGGGCGGTGCGGTCGGTATATCGCCCGGCTCTATCGGCGGGCTGGGTGGTTCGAGTCCAAATACCGGCATACCGGTTGAGGTATATTCGCTGAGGCCAAAGCCGGAAGACCCTGATTGATTGACAATCGTTACATTATGGACACCCACACCGTTGACTGTAAATTCATGGTATGTGTATACATTTCCGTTTTTGAGTGTCAGGGTAAATGTACCTTGCATTGCTCCATCGGATACGGTGACAATAAACGGTGCATTACCGCCTCCGGAGAGCACGATACCATTGGCTATTTCTAAATATGTGCTGCCGTTGATATTACTTGATGATGGTGGGGCATTCGGAATTTCCCGATAGCTAAAGGCTTCAACAGTTCCGTTTTCTACACCCTCTTGAAACTCATTCCACGCATCAAGTGCTTCTTGATGGCGCGTTCGAGCATCTTGATAGGCTGCTTCTTCCACCAAGTATTTATCCATTGCGGCAAGATATTCACCCAGAACTCTGTCGTAGTCTTCCACATCAATGCCGTGTTGTGCCAGCGCTTCTTCCCATGCTTTGTACGCTGTTTCCCACTCGCCATATGCATCCAAGTAGTCTTGATATATCGAATCAAGCCACTCTTTGTGCAGTCCATCTTGCTCTTGATCAAACAAGCCTTCCTCACGAATTGCACGTGCGTCTTCTTCCGCTCTAAAGTCTGCAAGACGTTGCGCTTCAGATTTCATAAAGCTTCTATATTCTCTCATTTCACGAATTTCTTCATGTTTTTCAAACCGTGCTAAGCGTGCTGCTTCTGCCTCGTCAAAATCTCTCTGCTCATCAATTTCACGTTGTGTTTCTTTAGCGTCAAACGCTGCCTTGTCTAATCTTTGTTGTTCATCAAAATCTTCGCGCTCTTTAATTTCACGTGCTATCTCAGATTGGTCAAACACTTCCTTGTCTAATCTTTGTTGTTCACCAAAATCTTCGCGCTCTCCAATTTCACGCTCTTTCTCAGACAGGTCAAACGCTTTCTCGTGTTTTTCCCTCTCTACATCATAAGCATCACGCGCATCTTTTTCGAGTTCTCTCTGAGTTTCATTCCATTCGCGTTCTGCCTCAGCTTTTTCTTCCTCGTAAGTTCGCCATTCGGTTTCCCTACGCTCGTCTTCGGCTTTATTGAACTCGTCTTCCAGCCGCTCTTGTTCCGCTTCAAAAGCAATTCTCTCTAATTCAATACGCGCGGCTTCTTCAGCTTCCCATGCTTCTTTAGCTTCTCTTTGTTCCTCTTCGAAAGCTGCTTTCTCGGTTTCATAGCGCGCAGCTTCATCAGCTTCCCATTGCGCCATTCTTTCAGCTTCTGCTTCATTAAAAGCATCTAATTCCGGGTCTTGACCCAGGATTTCTTCATTGATGTCAGCCATTGTCATTACCCCCTCAAATTTGTTCGCTGAGTATAGTTTCATTGTACGCTATCGTTGTCACAAGCATGTCACGATTTGTGAATTTTCCGCACCCATTCTTCTTTATTGAGACATTTTTGTCTCTATATCCGAATCATACGCTTGTTTTGTCACGCATGTGTCACAATTATTGACTTTTTTATCTCAAAAACACGAATTTTGTCACACGAAAGTCACAACAAGACATTTTATGACATATTGTGCATCTCAAGACGCTCACAGGTCTTGTAAAAGAGTAGTAAATTCAGTATACTCTTAAGTATAGTATGTCATGAGGGAGGCGATACCATATGGGAAAAATATTTGGAAAAGATAAAGATAGAGATGCGATTTTAAACACATCAATAAAGTCCAAGCATACTGCCCATGAAGAGCCGACGCAGACACTCGATCCTTTTAGTCATCAGGAGCTTTGGGCAAAGTCCACTTTACCACCCGATACTGAGGATTTGTATCCCATATTTGTCATATCCCCCGGAGAGTATTTGACCAACGAGACCATCAGACACAGGATGTGGCTTCATGATCTTTTTGATGATGAGGGTATACCATATTATATAGAGGTCAGGACTCAGCCCGGAAGCAGGCTCTTAAATGAGGCGCAGCATATTTTCATTGAAAAAAGACACGCCATGAGAGCGATTGCGCTCATCAATGAGTTTCGCAACCCGAAAAGTATCGTCAAGCAACAAGTAACTGATGGCAACAGTATCATGCAGAAGCAATGTCATGCTTGCGGCAAGGACATAGATTTTGATTATCATAAGTGTCCGCATTGTAAGGCATATGTCTAAAATTATAAACACAAAAACCCTCCAAACTGATGCGCATTAAAGACATCAACTTGGAGGGTTATATTATATATTTTTAATGCTTTTTAGTCTTCCCACTCGACTGACTTGCTTTTGCCATCAGCTAAGGCTTCATCCATCAGTCTGAGCATTTCCAGCACGCTCCGGAAATTTTGCTTCATATTTTTTTCCGCCCACAATATCTGCCCTTGCCAAGTGGAGTTTTGCTGAAACCTGACAGAAATTTCAAAGGTGCACTTTGATACAGCAGTATCTTCCTTATGGAGCTCAATAATCTCGTTCATTTTGTTTTTCTTGATTGCATTATTCATCTCTACACTTCCTCACATCATAACTTGTCTTTCACAGTGTCGCAACTAAAGAATACACTCCGGTTGTCACAACAACGTCACAATACGCTACACTAGATAATGGGCATTAAGGGGCGGATCGTTGTTCCAATAATTTTAGGCAGATGCTTTGAGTCCAACTCGTGCAGAATTCTATTGACAAGCATCTTGCAGTCCTCATAAGTCAAGCTGTGGAGCATTACGATATACTGACTGGGGCTGGGGCGGGTAAATAAGTCGCCCATTCTGAGGCTGTTTGTAATCAGCGTGCCCAGTTGCTTCATGACTCCGCCATTTTTCGCTTCTTTTTCCGGTTTCGTTTCAATCATGACTATATATGCTGTTCTTCCCGACCGCGGTACCGATCGCGATTCGATTTGTACGATGGTCTTAAATTCACTGAGGTCACAGTAATAGGCTCCGGATACATCCGCTCCTGCAAGCCACTGACTGAGTAGTCCGTCAAGTGTCTCACCTTCTATGGTTGCGGGTCTTTGTATTTGCACATATAGTTCACGCAGGTCATCAGAGAAGTTCACACCCAGAACATCAAAAAACATGGCTTCCGCACGTTTATATTCTGTCAGCGCATCCATATTTTTGCCTTGTGCAAGCAGGGTTCTGATGCTGTATGATATGAGTTTTTCGTCAAAGGGATCTATGTTTAGCGCTTTGGAGCATAGTTGTTCCGCTTCATCGTGGCGGCCAAAGCGTGTGAGTATTTCGATGGCTTCTAAGGTGCATGATATGTACGTGGAGCGATACCATCGAGACAGGGGCATGACCCAGAGTTCGCCTACGGCGTTTGGTAAAAAGTCGCCTCTGTATAGCGCCCCGGCTTTTAAGAGCAGCTCCAGCCTGTATTCATCTTCTTTTGTTGATCCGGCGGCTTTGCACAGTGCTTCAAATTCCTCGACATCCACATGGCATGCAATGTCGTTGTTCCAAGCATAGCCGCCGCCTTTGGTCAAAATGAGATTGTCCGCACAGGATAACCCGGCTTTGGCCAGTGCTGTGCGTGCTCTGTAGACAATTGTGCGCAGGGCGCTTCCTGCACTATCCATGTTGTCTTCGTCGCAAAATGTGTCAGCGAGTTCTTCTTGCGTCACGGTCTTGTGTCGGTGTGTGACCAGATATTGGAGCAGTTTCCATGTTTTTGAGGATCTTTTTTCTTGTTCAATGATTCGCTTGTTTCCGTCGATTATCGCAAATCCGCCCAGCAGTTCTACTTTGATAGGTACTTCATCCATGCCGGTTTCGCCCCCATCCTGATTAGATATGGCTCAATCTCAGTATGCGCGTGTGTTCGTTATGGTCTCTTATGGTTTGAATTGTATCATAAATCGTTATGCTGTGCAATGACTAGTCTATAGGAATTACAGTACAGAGTGCAGCCCAAAGCACAGGTAGATATGAGAGTTTTGCTTGTGTTTTGGGCTTAGATTAGATAGAATGAACGCTGTAAATTTTTATCTTCGACATATTAAAGGAATGGTCATCTATATGTTAAACCAAAGCAACAAGGGTTCGCTATGTATTGTCGCAGCTGCAATCTGCTGGAGTTTGGGTGGTCTGTGTTTTCAATTTATCCCATGGAATGCCATGAGTATCATCGGCTTGCGGGCGCTTTTGGCTGCTGTCGTTTTCGCGATTTTTCGCAAGAGTGTTAAGGTGAAGCTGTCCAAGGGTAATATCATGGCTGCGTTGTTTTTATCCGTTACCACGATGCTTTTTGTTTTCGCCAATCAGCTCACAACGGCTGCGGCTGCTGTGATGTTGCAATTTACTGCGCCGGTCTTCGTACTTTTGATACAATTTGTTTTTTATAAAAAGAGGCCAAGACTCGGTGAGATTTTGGCCGTTATTGTGACGCTCTTTGGAATCGTGCTGTTCTTTGCTGACGATTTGGATACAGGGCATATGCTTGGGAATATTCTGGCAATCATATCCGGGCTTACTTTTGCTTGTATATTCGTCTGTAACCGACGTCCTGATACGCAGCCTGAGCAGTCTGTGATGCTTGGGTTTTTGATCAATGCTGTTTTGTGGACACCTTTTGCTTTGTTTGATCCTAATATCACGGCAGATATTGTTCCGTGGGTTTTCATTGTGATTATGGGGGTGGTGCAGGTCGGGCTTGCTTATGTGTTTTTTACAGTAGGTATCAAGCGTACTCCGGCGCTGCTGGCTATTTTGATCGTGGCTTTAGAGCCTGTGCTCAATCCGATATGGGTGGCTTTGTTTACGCCGCAGAGGCCGGGGCCTTTTGCTATATTGGGTGGTGCGGTCATTGTGGTTACGATTGTCACTTATAATTTGATCGAGGCCAAGTCGGCTAAAAAAGAAGCAGTGTAGGTTCGTTTTCCCCTTCACTGATTGCAGTGCAACGTTTTACAGCATATCGTTACAGGGCGCGGCATCCTTGATGCGCCGCAAGAATATTACGCAGCATATCGCAGCCGCCAATATTGTTGTGTTTTATATCCCGGTTACAAAGTCAAAGACGATCCGTATCATGAGCAATCCCAATACAACAAAGAGCATCGGGCGCAAGAATTTTGTGCCCTTTTTGATTGCAAATCCCGCCCCGAGGTAGTTTCCGGCTATGCCGAATGCCGCTGCAATCAGTCCGAGCGTCCATAGGACGTGGCCTGCAATTGCGAAGGTGATCAGTGATGCGATATTTGATGCGAGGTTTAGGATTTTTGCGTTGCCGGAGGCTGTTTTTAGGTCATAGCGCATGAGTGCGTTATATGCGATGATGGCAAACGTCCCTGTGCCGGGGCCTATAATGCCGTCATAGAGTCCTATGCCGAAGCCGATAATTGTTGCAAGCACTGTGACTTTGCGTTTGGATAGTCCTTCTTGTCCGATTTCGTGGACTTTGTCTTTGCGCAGCACTAAGAATAATGCCACACATGGTAGTGCGATAATGAGCATGATCCTGAGCGTCCGATCGTCCAGCATCAGTACAAAGTATGAGCCGAGTGCTGCGCCAACGAGTGCTCCGGCGGCTGATATGATTGCGGCGCGCAGGTCTATGGCTTTGTTTTTGATAAATCGCCCTGCTGCGATGGTCGTTCCGAGGCATGCGCTCAGTTTGTTGGTGCCGAAGGCCATGTGTGCGGGCATTCCGGTGAGCAGGTATGCGGGGATTGAGATTGTTCCCCCGCCGCCGACTGCGGAGTCAATAAATCCTGCAAGAAAGATGAGTGGTGCAAGATATATAAAGGTGTGTATATATTCCATTGATGATCCCTGTTTCTCTGTTTTTAGGTAAGCGATGATTCATTCCACCCTAAGCTACCGGGAGTCGATCAGCGCTTACTTAGGCAATTTTATCATAAATAGGTTCATCTGGAAAGTTCAAAAATGATGGCTGTTGCAGTCTGGAGTATTGTAGTTACAGTAAAACGCCGCCATCCCTGCAAATACAGGATATGGCGGCGTCTTTCGATTTGTACAACAAACGTTACACTGCACTGGGCATCTACTTTAATTACACCAGATCATCAATACTCGTTCCCAACATCTCTTCAATCACGTTGTTTTGCAAAGTCGTGAGGAACTTATGCGTCTTACAGTTTCTACTTTCATGTGTGCAGCTATCTGCTAAGCAATGGGTGGAGTACGGATCACCTTCTAACGCTAAAAAAACGTCATAAAAACTGATCTCTTCTGCCCGCATCCCGAGTGTATAGCCGCCGCGATGTCCTGATATACTCTTGACATAACCATATCGTTTGAGCCGCGCCATGATTCTGGTAGCGTTGGGGGATGTGATTCCCACTGATCTTGCAATATTCATGGCTTTGTCTGCTTCTTGGTGCTTGTGTAAATGGCATAGAATTTGCACTGCATGAAATGTGGTTGCTTCGAGTTGCATCCAATCCGCCTTTCGAATGTACTGGGTAACCACGAATCAATTCACGCGCCTTGTCTTTGTGAGGGTGGAATTAATCATGGCTTACTTTATGTTGTGCTCCCTTGGCTGCCGGGCGTTTAACTCCGGCAGCCAAGATGTACTGATACTTGCTTCTTTAGTTTGTGTTTCTGGAGACTCGGACATCACCCGGTCTTGAATTGGGTTGTTCTAATAGCTGCCATTCAATGTGTGACAAGATTGCTGTCCAGTTGATATGGCCATGGGTGTTTTCAAAAATCAGCCAATCCTCTTGTGGTACATTTTTAACTCGGCGGTCTTTGTAGTTCTCTTTCGTGGTGCGGAAGTTCACCGTATGCCCCAAATATTCTTGCCTTGCGATAAGGTCGGCAATAGTTTTTGCATTCCAATCGTATTTGGTTTCTTCATTATTTCCGTGGTGGTTATAGTTTACAAAGCCACGCCGCTTCATATAGTAAGATGTGCGTTCGATTTTTTCCGTGGCGAGAATTTTAGCAATCTGCTGAATGCCAATGCCCTCTATAGTCATCTTGAAAATCCTGCGGACAACTTCTGCGGCTTCGTCATCAATCAGCCATTTTGTTTTGTCCTGTGGGTCAAGCATATAACCATTGCCGCACCTGTGTTTTGCTATAATAAAAAGTGCCACTACGCTATTCTGAATAATAACGTGTGGCACTCGGATGCACTTTTACTTTTTTCTACCCTCCTTTTCCTCGCAAAACCGCTTGAATCCGCTACAGATGAGCCTTTTGCCGTATATTGTATTTGGGTATGGTTTAAGTACCCTTTACAATACTTATCATACATCGTAGGAATATAGTGCTTAACCCGATATACCCCATGTCCAAGTCGACTTAAACGACCACGATGAGCCAGTTTTACCAACTCAATATTAGGCACACCAAGCACCTTCGCTTCACTTGAAGTTATTAAGCCGTAGTTGTCTGCGGCATGTTCATAAATAGTATCATAGTTCATCATGGCAAAAATATACCATTTTTGGTATACTTTTGCAACAGTTAGTTAGAAAATTAAATACTAATATGTTACAGATGCAATATGCCGCAGAGATAATTTAGACCGTTATGATGACCGTCTTATGGTGACAACAAATATTGACCGTTCGCCCGGCACAGCACGTCGAGTGCTTTCACGACTTGTTGATAAAGGCGTTATTGTTGCGGTTGGTGCGAATCGGAATAGGAAGTATAAGTTAGTGAAATGATTGCAATTTTTAACTGTCAAACTAGGGAGCGAAAGGAATCTTTAACATTGACATAGTTTCTTTATCCGTGGTAAAATTACGTAATTTGTAGCAGATGGGGGTAAATGCGTGAATAAAAGACAATTACACAAAATCATATGCTTTTTTCTGACCCTTATCTTCCTGAGTGTCGGTTTTTTCACCATCTTCTCTGTGTCTGTTCATTATTGCATTGATTGCGTTCAGACTACCGATTTGTGTCCGGATCATGCAAAGCTTGTAGATGGCTTACAACAGTTTATCACGGCACTTGCCTTTGCGCCTTATACAGCGTTGGCTGTTTTGCCGATGGTCATAGGTTATTTCTTCATAAAATATAACCGTACACTGGTCATGTGTAAGGCCAGAATGAATAATTAAATAAAAACCTCCGGATTGTGTGCCCATGAGTTAGATTATTTGGCTTTCGAATTCATGTGCACACATCTAAAATAAAATAGCCGCTGCGCTCGTTTTGAGTACGGCTATTTTGTCTTTCCTATTTTCAATATATTTGGAGGTTTTTAGTATGAAACGTATATTTGCAATTTTTACCGCTGTCGCACTGCTTGCAACAGTATTACTTTTAGTCGGATGTAACGAAGACCGGACTGATTCAGTTACTGCAAATGGAGGTACCGATGCAGATGGCACACTGCGTGTAATCACCACGATCTTTCCGCAGTTTGACTTTGTCCGTCAAATCGCCGGTGACCGGGTGGAGTTGAGTATGCTGATATCACCCGGTGCTGAAAGTCATGGATTTGAGCCTACAGCACGTGACATCATTGCGCTCAATGATGCTGATTTGTTTATTTATGTGGGCGGCCATGGTGATACATGGGTTGAGCCTATTCTGGCTTCGCTTGATCGAGGGGATTTGCGCACGGTGGCGCTTTTTGATCTGGTAGATGTTGTTGCTTCTGATCATCACCATCACGATCATGACCATCATCATGACCACGATCACGACCATCATCATGACCATCATCATGACCACGATCACGACCATCATCATGACCACGATCACGACCATCATGACCACGATCACGACCATCATCACGACCACGATCACGACCATCATGACCACGATCACGACCATCATGACCACGATCACGACCATCATGACCACGATCACGACCATCATCACGACCACGATCACGACCACCACCACGAACATCACGATGATGAACATGTCTGGACTTCACCGCAAAACGCTATTTTGATTGTACAGGCATTGACTGATATTCTGTCGGAGATGGATCCGGATAATGCGAACTTCTTCCGTGAAAATGCAAGCAACTACATTGAGCAATTGCAGGCACTGGATCGGGCTTTTGCCGAGGTGGTTGCACAAGGTGTCCGTAGCACCGTAATTTTTGGTGATCGCTTCCCATTTAGATATTTGATGGACAGCTACGGTCTCACTTTTTATGCTGCGTTTCCCGGCTGCTCGGCAGAAACCCAGGCAAGCCCTGCAACCATTGCTTATCTGATTCAAAAGGTACGTGATGAACATATTCCTGTGGTGTTTTATATCGAATTTTCCAATCGGATGATCGCCAATGTCATTGCAGATGATACCGGTGCAAGGCTCTTGGATCTGCATTCTGCCCACAATGTCAGTCCCGCAGATTTTGCCGCAGGTGTGACTTATTTGGATTTGATGTGGCGCAATGTAGATCATTTAGGACAGGCGTTGAGGTAAACTCCCTCAGTCAGCTTCGCTGACTGCAGATAATATGCACACAGACGGCGGCCAAGACCGGTCGTCTCTATGGAAAGGAATGATCTTAACTATGGCTTTGATCACTTGTCGTGACGCAGCTTTTGCATATGAAGGCAGGGTTGTTGTAACAGGTCTGAATTTCGATGTACAGCAAGGCAACTATCTGTGCATTGTTGGTGAAAATGGTTCAGGCAAGACGACGCTCATGAAAGGGCTGCTCGGCCTGATGCAACCTAAATCCGGCAAAATCGAGACCGGCGACGGTTTAAAATCAACACAAATTGGATATCTGCCGCAACAGACCTCGGCTCAAAAAGATTTTCCGGCCAGTGTCTATGAGGTCGTCATCTCCGGACGGCTCGGCAGCCGGGGCATTTTGCCTTTTTACTCGAAATTAGATAAACAAATCGCACTTGAAAATATGGAGAAGCTTGGAATTTTGCCTCTGCGCAAGAAGAGCTTCCGTGAGCTTTCAGGCGGGCAACAGCAACGCGTTTTGCTCAGCCGTGCATTATGCGCTACAGAGAAGGTGCTGTTGCTTGACGAGCCGGTTTCCGGCTTAGACCCGATCGTAACGGCAGAATTCTACAGCACGATCCGGGCGCTTTCCCGCGATACCGGAATCACCATCATCATGATTTCACATGATATTCGCGCCGCAGTCGAATACGCCAGCCATATCTTGCATCTGCAAAATCGGCAAATCTTCTTCGGCACGACCGAAGATTATGTGCAATCAGAAGCGGGACAATATTTTTTAAAGGGAGGTGATCATTATGCCTCTGATCATTGAGATGTTTTCTTTCTCTTTCCTCGTACGAGCGATTGTGGTCGGACTTCTGGTTTCGTTGTGCGCAGCGCTTCTGGGCGTAAATTTAGTGCTTAAGCGCTATGCCATGATCGGAACAGGGCTGAGCCATGTTGGTTTTGCGGCGATGGTCATCGCCGGTGTCATTGATTTTGCCCCTGTGCCTTTTTCACTGCCGGTCGTAGTGGCCGCTGCATTTTTGCTCCTGCGTATGAATGAGAGTAGCAAGATTAAAGGCGATAGCGCCGTTGCGCTGGTTTCCACGAGCAGTATGGCGATCGGGGTCATCGTTATGGGCATGACCACAGGCATCACACTACATATATGTAATGTGATGTTCGGCAGTATTTTTGCTATGACTCAATCCGATATGTACATCAGTGTGGCTTTGAGCGTTGTGGTGATATGTCTCTTCGTCTTGTTTTACAAGCAGCTTTTTGCGGTCACATACGATGAGAGTTTTGCTAAAGCTACAGGAACAAAAGTGGAAATATACAAGAGTTTACTGGCCATTTTAACCGCAGTTACAGTTGTTTTAGGTATGCGGATGATGGGTGCTTTGCTCATCGCAAGCCTGACGATCTTCCCGGCACTGAGTGCAATGCGTCTGTGTAAGCGCTTTTTGTCGGTAGTGATCACATCGGCGGTGATATCAGTGGTCTGCTTCTTTGTCGGTATGGTTCTTTCTTTCGGTTTGGATCTGCCGCCGGGCGCTTGTATTGTCGGAGTTAATCTTATTGTGTTTACGGTGTTTAGTGGTATAGCATTTGTGAGAAAGAAGGGGATCGCATGATGAAGAGACGAATTATTATTTTAGTTACACTGGTTGTATTGGGGTTACTCCTTGTGGGGTGTGCTTCCAATGGAGATTCAGACGATGTGATTGAGATCGGTGAACGGTTCTTTGTCACTCAGTTTGAAGACATTGTCTTAAACGCCAATCGTTATCTTGGGCGGACGATCAGGTATGAGGGGGCATTTCAGTCATTCTTTTGGGAACCCACCGGAGAGCAACTTTACTTTGCCCTGCGTTTTACACAGGGTTGTTGCTCAGATGAGCCGATTGGGTTTGAGCTATATCTGGATGATATCGAGCCTGTTGCAGACAATACATGGGTAGAAATCACAGGAGTGCTTGAGGAGTATGGCGAAGGTTTTTTAAGACTTCAAGTAATTTCACTTACAGAGCCTGCTGAGCGCGGCGCTGAGCGTGTGTTCTAAGAGTCATGCCACGCTGTCGCCTGACCCGGTAGCTTAATTGCTCTGTCATCGATATATATAGAAGTCAGCTGCATATTTCAGTAGCTGACTTCTATTTGTTATATTTAGCTTTTAAAACTTAAGCACGGGCTTTACTGTTTTGCCGTTGTGAGAGTCTTCAAATGCCTTGTCAATTTCTTTGTAATCATAAAATGTGTTGAGCTTATCGACAGGCAGTCGTCCTTCTTTATAGAATCGCACGAGTTCCGGAATGAATACTTGTGGGTTCGAGTAGCCTTCTACAGCGCCTGCGAGTGTGACACAAGGGTTCATGATCTGTGGCTCTAGTTTAATCGGAACCGCTGCGTCTGCGGTTACACTGACGAGAATGGCAACGCCTTCTGCCGCCATGGAGTCTAGCATAGTCAGAACCATTTCCGGTACACCGGCTGATTCAAGTGCATAGTTTACGCCTTTGCCTCCGGTGATTGCGCGGATTTGTCCGGGAACGTCTTCTGTGCGTCCCTCTATGGTGTGGGTCGCACCAAACTCAATGGCTAATTCTTTGCCGCGGCGGCCATGCACGGCAATGATTGTTGAGCAGCCTGCCAGTTTTGCGGCCATAACTGCGGCCAGTCCGACTGAGCCGCATCCGAATATGGCAATTGTGGAGCCCGGACGCGGATTCATACGATTGAGCACTGCACCGGCACCGGTTTGAATGCCGCAACCCAGTGAGCACAATTGCGCCAACTCATCATCACTATCTACGTCTACTTTGACAGCGTTGCGTTGGTTGACAATTGCATGTGTGGCAAATGAGCCTTGACCGAACATAACACCGATCTCAGCACCATCGAAGCCTTTCATGCGTTTGGTTCCGTCTGCATAATTTCCGCCGAAGAGCGACCAAAACAGGTTTTCACATGCGAAGGGTTTGCTGCTTTTGCATGCGTCACATATGCCGCAAGTGGGGTATGAGAGGACGACACGATCACCGGGTTTCAGGTCTGTTACGCCCGGGCCGACTCTCTCTACAACACCCACGCCTTCGTGTCCTGCCACCATCGGGAATGTGACCGGCAGATACTGTTCAATGACTGCTGTGTCGGTGTGGCATATACCGCTGGCGACCATTTTAACCAGAACCTCATTTGCTTTTGGGTCGGCGAGTTCCACCGTCTCGAAATTTAGTTTGCCTTTTTCACGCGTTACTGCTGCTGTAATTTGCATATTTATTTACCTCCTTAAAAAATTCCACATTGCCTAAGATTATACAATACAAGCTAATAGAATACAAGCGACTATGCTTTTTTGTCAAATAATTTTTCAAAATGGCTGCTGATACTAAGTCGTCAATGTACTTGACTTAATATCGGGTAGGGTGATGAGGCTTTACTCCCGCCAACTTATAGTAACATATTGCCAAAAGAGTCCTTCTATTGACAAGCACATATATTGACAATCACACAGTGGCTATTGTAGAATGCTTAGGCGAATACCTGTCTAAAAAATTGATTAACTCCCGGGAGGAATATATGGGAAACGGATACTCTGGAAAATATGTAATCATTGACCTTTCTGCGCAAAAGTACGAAAAGCGTGAATTTGACGCAGACACACTAAAGAACTTCGTTGGCGGCCCTGCGCTTGGCGCAAAAGTACTCTACGATGAGATGCCGGCAAAAACGCCGTGGGACGCACCGGAAAGCATGATCGGATTTGTCGCCGGTCCAACCAATGGCACAGGCCCGCTGCTCGGTGCACGCTACACTGTCGTCAGCAAATCCCCGGCCACAAACATGTGGAATGACGCAAACAGCGGCGGTCATTTCGGACCGATTCTCCGCAAAACAGGATACGATGCTGTTTTTGTCAAGGGCATATCAGCAAAACCTGTGTACGTACTTATCGACAACGGCGACATCACATTCCACGATGCAACACACCTCTGGGGCAAAAGAATAGAGGAAACCGAACATGCCATAAAAAAAGAGCTTGACGACGATAAAGTCGGCATCGCCCTTATAGGCCCAGCCGGTGAGCGCAAGTCCCTTATGGCTGCAGTTATGAATGATACACATCGTGCAGCCGGACGCGGCGGTTCCGGGGCGGTTATGGGCAGCAAAAATTTCAAAGCACTTGTCTGCCGCGGTGACTTCAAGGTCGAGCCATACGATAAAAGTGCAGTAGTTGCAGTAAATAAAGAAGTCACTGACTGGGCTAAAAATGGCCCTCTGGCTGACAACATGATTCCGTTGTTTTTCCATCAAGGCACCGGAGGCACATACGAGGGCGCTGTAATATCAGGCGATTCAAGCGTAAAAAACTGGGGCGGCGTACCTTCTGATCTCACTGAAGAGGAGATTCATGCCGTCGGTTCAGAAAGTATGGATAAGCGCTGGAAGACCAAAAAATACATATGTAACACATGCTCACTTGGGTGTGGTGCCATTTATGAGATCAAAGACGGTAAATATCCAATTAAAGAAACAGGACGTCCGGAGTATGAGACCATGGCTATGTTCGGTTCCGGTCTTAAGTCGGGCGATGCCGAAATGGTAAACTGGTGCAACTATCTATGTAACGACTACGGATACGACACTATTTCATTCGGTGCTGCCGTTGCTTGGGCTATGGAATGCTTTGAAAACGGTCTGTTCACTCGTGATGAAGTTGGTGGAATTGACCTCAACTGGGGTAACTCAGAAGCAATCGTAAAATTGAGCGAGTCTATTTGCAATGCAGATACCGAGATTGGTAAAGTTTTAAATCTCGGTGTTGACGCAGCGGCAAAGCACTACGGACGCGGAACTGAATATGCAATGACTGCCGGTGGCATCGAAGTACCACAGCATGACCCAAGAAGAAGCCCTGGTCTGGCACGTACATACCAGTATGACCCCACACCGGGCCGCCACGTTAAGGGCGGACAGGGCTTCATCGCCGCCTCGCATCTTCCTCCGGAAGTCAAATATAATTTTGACGATCCGGGACAGGTCGCGCGTGATTTGGAAGGTGTTGTCGAAGTCGAACTGATGAACAATATCGGTTTTTGCGAGTTTTCAAATGTTGCGATACCGCCGGGAACCAAGCAAAAAATGCTCACTGCATTAACCGGCACAGATTATACAGGTGACTTCGGACGTCAAACCGGTCTGCGCTCATACACTATGCGTCATGCATTTAACCTGCGTGAGGGCATGGTGCGTGAGACCAACAAGATTGCCGGTCGTGTCGTAGGCAAACCGGCCATGACTGCCGGACCGAATGAAGGCGTCACCATCGACAACGAAAAACTTGCAGATGCATTCTTTACCGCAATGGATTGGGACTTAAAAACCTTGACTCCGTCCAAAGCTGCGCTTGAAAATCTTGGCGGGCTAGAGCCTGTTATTGCAGATTTATACGGCTAGTAAATAAGGTAACCGCTGAAAATTCAGCGGTTACCAGAATTTTTGATAAAGGAGCATTGTTATGTATCGTGAATTCTCAATACCATCGCCCATAATTTTCGGATGTGGGGCAATATCCATTCTTGGCGAAAAGGTCAAAGAAAAGGGTTGCAAAAAAGTTCTGATCATCTGCGAAAAAGCGGTAGAAGATGCCGGCATCATCGCAAAAGCTACAAAAAGTTTGGATATGGCAGGTGTCGCATATGCCATCTATAATGGTGTCATTGCCGATCCTCCGGACAAGATTGTAGACGAGGCCGGTGAGATGGCAAAGCGTGAAGATGCCGATTGTTTGGTCGGTCTGGGCGGAGGCAGCAGCTTGGATACGGCAAAAGCGGCAGCGATACTTATGACAAATCCTGGTCCTGTAAGTCAGTACATCTGTGCGCTTCCGATGTATGTGGATACTAAAGCGCCGCTCATCCTTATCCCCACCACGGCGGGAACGGGCAGCGAATGTACATCTGTTGCCATCATTTCACGACCTGACCAGAATGCCAAATGGAGTGTTTTTGTAAATTCGTCACTGGCGATAGTTGATCCGGAGCTTACGGTGACGGTACCCAAATCTGTCACGGCGATGACCGGAATGGATGCACTTGCACACGCAGTGGAAGGAATGACCAATACGCAAGGCAATCGGCACTGTGATCTTTTCGCAATAGCTGCCATTGAAAAAATCTTTAAAAACCTTGCCACATGCTGTGATGAACCGACCAACATTGAAGCACGCAGCGAAATGGCGCTTGCGGCAAACTGGGCGGGACTGGCTTTTAACAATCCGATTGTGCATGTAGGACATGCAATTGCGGATGCTTTATCAATTAATTTCCACACACCGCACGGACATAACTGTGCACTGGCATTGCCGGAAGCCATCGCTATAGTTGCCCCGGTCATTCCGGATCGTATAGTCATGATTGCCAAAGCTATAGGACTTTCCCTTACCGGCAACGAAACCGGTTCGCAGTTGGGCACAATGGTTTCAGATGCCGTGCGCAAGCTAATGCGTAACATAGGCATCCCATCTCTGCATGAGTTGGGACATACCCGGGAAACCGTCATCAGTCTTAAGACCGATGTCGTGTCCAGCTTCCTATCAACGCTATGTCCGGTGACTATTGATGAGCCCACCGCAGAAAAACTGCTTGCAGCAGTGTATGATAATTATTTATAAAATAATTTATTAATAAATTAAGCGGCGCATTGCGCCAAGAAGGGAGATTTAATTAATTGAGAAACTATAATATTGATCTGGAAATGGTCAAAGGTCTCGAAGACAAATGCGTAAAAATACGCAAAGATTTGCTCAACTTCATCCACCGTATCGGTATGGGGCATCTGGGTGGAGAACTTTCCATCGTTGAGATGTGTGTTGCACTCTATTATGAGTACATGAACTATGATGTCCTCAATCCCAAGATGGAAGATCGTGATCGATTTGTTTTGTCCAAGGCACATTGCTCGGAAACACTGTACACCATATTTGCAGATCAAGGTGCATATACAATGGATTATGTTGTAGAGCATTTTGAATCACTGGAAACTGCAATATTCGGTATGCACTGTAACCGTCTTTACTGTCCACAAATCGAAGTATCGGCAGGTTCACTGGGGCATGGATTACCTCTCGCAGTCGGACTTGCACTCGGTGCCAGAAAGCAGAAAAAGAACTGGCGTACATTCGTTATGACCGGTGATGGCGAGCTTAATGAAGGCACCAATTGGGAGGCCATGATGGCTGCTTCACATTATGGGTTGGGCAACTTGGTCTGCATCTGTGACAAAAACCGTGTTTCGATGACCGGTTTTACACGTGATGTCATGAATATTGACCCTCTTGATGAGCGCGTTAAAGCGTTCGGTTGGGATGTTTACCAAATCAATGGCAATAATATGTACGAGTGCTGTGAAGTACTGCAAAACCTTCCTCCGGCAGAGCCGGAATACAGGCGCAAGCCCATTTTCATCATCATGAATACCGTCAAGGGCAAGGGCGTTGACTTTATGGAAGATGATTACAAATGGCACGGCGGCGGAATATCCAAAGAAGACCTTGACCGCGCACTCATATCAGTTGAAAAGAGCAGGAGGATTAGATAGATGTCAGTACAAACCACTTTTAACTTTGATCAAATGCTCTCAAGCGCCCGTGAAGCCTATGGCGAAGAGCTTTTTCGTATGGCAGAGGAAGGTATAGATTTCGTATTCACTTATACCGACAATGTAGCACCTTCGTCCTCGGCCGGTAAACTTTTGACAAAATATCCCGAGCGTTGCTTCAATTTCGGTATCGCCGAGCCCAATCAAGTCGGCGCTTCGGCAGGCATTGCCCTTTCGGGACAGACTGTATTTGCGCAAGTGTTTGGTCCATTTTTATCGCTGCGTGCGGCAGACCAGATACATACCGATGTTGCATATAATAATGCAAATGTCAAAATAATCGGCACACACTCCGGACTCACCGCTGCCGGTGGACCAACCCATAATACGATCGCCGACCTTGCACTATACAGAGCCATACCGAACCTCACCGTTTGTGTTCCGGCTGATGCTGATCAGTGCTGTAAAATTATCCGCAAGGCTATGGACTTTGATGGACCGATGATCATCCGCATAGACCGCGGCGGCTCACCAAATGTCTACGCTTCCGGCGACTATGAATATGAAATCGGCAAAGCTATTGAGACTGTGCCCGGCAAAGATTTGACAATCATCTCCGCCGGTTCGAGCGTCTATTGGTCAATGATGGGCGCAAAGATTCTCAAAGAAAAGCATGGACTGGATGTACGTGTTATAGATATGCATACCATAAAACCTATGGACACGGATATGCTGATAAAATGTGCTCGTGAGACAGGTAATATCGTAACAGTCGAAGAGCATTCAATCAATGGCGGCCTCGGCGGTGCCGTGGCAGAATGTCTGCTTGAGTCAGGTTTTGATGGCAAATTCAAGCGCATCGGTCTGCCTGATGAGTTTGCATTGTTGGGTGATCCGGATAAGGTCTATGCGCACTATCGTATGGATCCGCAGGGTATCGCCGATCAAATTGCGGAGCTTATGGGCAAAAAATAATTGATTATAAAGATCACTATGTAGGTAATACGCACAAAATGGCCATTGTTTTATTAATGGCCATTTTGTACCTTAGGCTGATGAGAGTCGAACTCCCATCTGTTTTACAGGGCGGCTTTACTCTCGTTAGTAAGTTATGAATGAAAGGAATTTTTATATTATGACAGAACCAATAAAAGAATTTTCACTTGATGTATTTAGTCTTAAAGGAAAAGTCGCCATAATCACCGGCGGAAATACCAATCTTGGATTGGGTTATGCCGTTGCATTTGCAAAAGCCGGGGCAGATCTGTACATCCCCCACTTCACTCCGGACACAGCAGAAGCGCAAAGACTTATAGAAGCCGAAGGCCGCCGTGTTAAGTTTATTCAAGGCGATCTCAGTGACAATGGGTATGTAAGAAACATCGTTGATGATTGCTTAAAAGAATACGGTAAGATTGACATCTTGGTTAACAATGCCGGAACCAATCATTTTGAAGATGTAACAACGTTCCCCGATGAGAAGTTTAAGCAGGTTACAGACATCAATCTAAATGCTGTTTATTATCTTGGGCATGAAGTCGCTAAGGTGATGATCAAGCAAGGCGGCGGCAAAATCGTCAATATCGGCTCTGTATTGTCGTTTACTGCCGATACCATGTGTCCCGGATATGTCGTATCAAAACACGGCGTTATTGGCATAACTCGCTATTTTGCCAATGATTTGGGCAAGTATAATATCCAGACCAATGCACTCTGTCCCGGTTTTATCAAGACAGAGATCAATGCTGCATTGAGCGATGATACCACATTTTACGATAAGATAACCAATCGTATTCCTGCCGGTCGCTGGGGCAGTGCGGAGGATCTTATGGGTACTGCGGTATTTTTGGCAAGCCGTGCATCGGATTATATGAATGGTTGGTATTTGAGTGTAGATGGTGGTTTTTCTACAACACTTTAGATCAAGCGTATCTGTATATTATTTATGGGCGATTTGTGTCGCCCATAAATAGGTGTTTTTAATTGTTATTCACCGTCAAAGTGATTGCATCGGATCAGTATTTTCGGATATTTTCCTGAAACTTGCGCCATAAATGCTGCTTCGATATCATCCAGCTCAAATACTTTTGATGTAAAATCATCCAACTGCATCCGCGGCATAATCTGCGCTGCACGCGGGAATGCATAAGGTGAAATATTGGTGCCGGTGATTGTCAGCTCATTTTCATAGCAGTATTTGTATAGATTCAGCGGCATTTCGTAGTCTGCCGGATACATTGCGATATACATCAGCGTACCGCCCTTAGCCGTTATTTTAGGCAGATTCCCCACGGCGCTGATCGCAGCCGAGCAATCGATTACGCTGTCAAAACCCTTGCCATCGGTAATCTGCATCGCAGCGCTAATGACATCTTCTGCCAATGGGTCAACACAATGGTCTGCACCGTATTTTTTTGCAAGCTGACGCCGCTCTGCAATAGGCTCTATCAGCGTGAGGTTGACCGCACCCATCATTTTGAGACATTGGAGCACCAGAAGACCTATAGGTCCTCCGCCACAGACCGCAATGCGCTGACCGATCTTCGGATTGAGTTTATCTACCACTCTCACCGCAACAGACACCGGCTCTAAGAGGCAACCTTTTTTAAGGCTGACATCATCCGGAAGCTTATATGCTTGAGATTCATGCCAAGTGATATATTCTGACATACAGGGCTGATTTGATGCACCGGCATGTTCACAGAACTGTTCTTGTCCATTTTGGCAATAATAACATGTGCCGCACATATTCAAAAAGTTTCCGGCCACTCTGTCTCCGACCTTAAGTCCTTTTTTTACAGCATTTTTTCCAACTTCAACAATCACACCGGACATCTCATGCCCCAGTCCGAACGGCGTATCCCAGCCAAATGGATTCTCTATAATATGATGAGGGTCTGAACCGCAAATAGAGCAATATGCAACCTTTATTTTTACATCCTCGTCACCGAGCTTGGGTTCCGGAATATCGCATATCTCGACTTTTCCCAGCTCTGCTTTATTTTTGGCAATTAAACTGCCAACTTTGGTCACTGTTGCTGATTTCATGTAAAACCTCCTATTTATTGTATTATGGTGCTATTATTTGTTATTATAAATTACCACATATTTTATTTGCTGTAAACAACACATATCAAGAAGGTGATCGTTTGAAAGATTTCAATTTAAACAATGAGGTAAATATCTTAAAAAATCGGGATACTTATATCCATGCGCATATGGTAGATTCTGATCCGCGTGCCATTGAGCCGATTGAAAAAGAATGGGGCGTCGGACTCAGCGGCAATACACCGTCACCATCGCCATTTGAGCGCATCAATAACATCCTCGCAATTACAGAAAAAACAACGAATGGCACTGTAGTACCCGATCGGGCAGAACTGGTGACCGAAGCATATCAAAAACATTCCGGCGCACCACAAATATTAAAATGCGCCTACGGACTGGCCAATGTTCTGGATAATACTCCTATTTTCATCTTTCCGCACGAGCTAGTTGTCGGGTGTCTTGGCTGCGATAAAAAGGGCGCACCCGTCCACCCTGAGTTTGGCTTTAACTGGGTTGTTGACGAAATGCGTGATGGCCTTATGGACTACAGTCCGCAGCGCACACATGATTATTTTAGCTATATGGATGACACATACCGGCGTCTTGAAGCACTTCGTGATTTTTGGGATGGCAACACTGTTGAAGATATGACCTATGCAATGCTTGACGATGATACGCTCAAGGGTTCCCATGTCGGCAAAGGTATCTTCTTCGCCGATGCATACATTTTTTGCGGTGCCGGACATTTAGGGCTGGATTATGATCGCCTTTTGCGGTTGGGTTATTGCGGCATCAAGAAGATGATCGAAGACAAAATATCACAGCTGAATATGTCTGACCCGGATGACTTAAAAAAACATATATTTTATAAATCTGCACTGATTGTCACAGAGTCAACCATTAGGCATATTTTGCGTTATGCAGAACTTGCCGATAAAATGTCCGCTGCACAGTCGGATAAAACCAGAGCGTCCGAGCTGCGTCAAATCGCTGAAAACTGCCGATGGGTATCTGAAAATCCACCGCGAACATTTTGGCATGCGATCCAACTGGTTCATCTCGCCAATAATGTCATTCATATTGAGTGTAATGGTCACTCCGTTTCATATGGTCGATTTGATCAGTACATGTATCCTTATTTCAAGCGTGATCTTGAAACAGGCACTGCAACACGTGAATTTATGCAGGAGCTTATCGAGAATTTTTACATCAAAATTTGGGAACTCAATAAGCTGCGCAACCACATCATCATAAAAACATTCGGCAATGGAGGCGTCGGAGGCCCTGCGCTTACCGTCGGCGGTATTTTGTCCGATGGCTCTGATGGTACAAACGAGCTTACATTTATGGCATTGGATGCACATGCCCATGTACGTATCCCGGCACCATGGCTCGCAGTGCGTATGCATTCAGGTACACCGCAGGAACTTAAACTCAAGACGGCTAATCTTATCCGTCTGGGCACAGGCGAACCCAAGATATTCAATGATGATGTGGCCATACCCGCTATGCTTTCATCACATGTTGACCCGGTCGATGCACGAAACTATCAAGTTGTAGGCTGTGTTGAGCCTGATCCGTCCGGTAAGGCATATGGATGGAAAGATTGCGCCCATATGAACATTGCGCGTGTACTGGAACTGGCCATAAATGATGGCCGTTGCTACAATTGCGGTGATGGCTGCGCACGTTGGAAAATTTGCGGGGCAGTTGGTACTCAGTTGGGACTTGCTACAGGAAGTCTGGCAGATTTCACAGCGTTTGAACAGGTGCTTGATGCTTATGATAAGCAGATGGCATATTGGTGTGACCGAATTGTTACATTATTAAATGCGGTAGATATTGCGCATCAAAATTTACGTCCTCTGCCCTATCTGTCGGTACTTATGGATGGATGCATCGAAAACGGCACAGATATTACACAAGGCGGTACCACATATAACTTTACCGGCCCTCAAGGCGTAGGCATCGGCACAGCGGGTGATGGTCTGGCAACGATAAAGCAGTTGGTATTCGATGAAAAGAAGATCACAGGGCGTACACTTCTTGATGCAGTCATTGCCAATTGGGAAGGGCATGAGCCGCTGTACGCATATGTCAACAGCGATCGTGTACATCACTATGGCAATGACGATGATTATGCTGATAAGCTCACCAAATTCGCAATGGATACTTGGTGCAAACATATAGAGAAAAGACCGAATCCGCGCGGCGGTTTCTATCAGCCGGGCGCATATTCTGTGACGGTCAATGTTGCGCATGGCGAAAAGCAATGGGCCTCCGTTGATGGACGTGTTGCATTTGAGCCTGTATCTGATTGCATGGGTGCAGTGCATACCCGATGCGCTTCGCACGATATCAAAGGACCGCTGGCCATATGTAAGTCGGTTACTAAATTAGATCATGCCCGCGCCACGAATGGTACATTGCTCAATTGGAAGTTTTCTCCGGGTGCGCTTGCAGGAGATGTCGGTCGTGATAATTTTATCTCACTGATGGATGAGTATATTCGCCGCAAGGGCATGCACAGCCAGTTTACTGTCGCAAACCAAGAGACGCTTATCGCTGCGCAGCAAAACCCGGATGATTACCGCGATCTGCTCGTTCGGGTTGCCGGGTATTCTGCATATTTTGTAGAATTGAATAAAGCTTTGCAAGATGATATTATTGGGCGCACTTCGCTTTCGTTTGATTGATTGTTATGATACAGAGATTACAGTTTGCAGGGTATCTGGAAAACACTTGACAAATGACGACGAAGTTGACATACTTACTCTTGGTGAACTGATTGGTCATCGAAATAATATACTGATACATTTTGGCAAAAATAATTATTAATAATTGTGGAGGATTAAAAATGAGTGGATGTCTCAAAGGTAAAGTTGCTTTAATCACAGGCGGCGGTAGCGGAATAGGTGCCGCAATTGCCAAGCGCTTCGTTGCTGAAGGCGCAAAAATTGTCATTACAGGTCGGCGTGTAGAGGCACTCGCTGATACATTATCGGCACTGCCGGAAGGTTCCGCACTCCCATTTGCAGGCGATGTCAGAAAACCCGAAGATGCCCAAGCTATGGTTGAAGCGACCGTTAAGTTCGGTGGTAAAATCGACATTCTGGTCAACAATGCAGCCATTGACCCTGCCGGAACAGTCGTGAATATTCCTGTCGAGCAATTTCAAAGTGTCATTGAAACCAATCTTTACGGCCCATTTTACACAATGAAGTATGCTATTCCATACATGACCAATGCAGGTGGCGGCTCAATCGTCAATATTGCCTCACTCGCAGCGCTGCGACGTATTCCGGCTATGCCTGCATACTGCGCATCAAAATCAGGACTTATCGGCCTGTCACAAACCGTAGCGCTTGACTATGGTAAGGATAATATTCGCTGTAATGTGGTCGCTCCCGGCGCAACTGCCACTGCAATGCTGGAAAACTCCATGGCAGGTCTTGCCAAATCACTGAAAACTGACGCCGCCGGAGCACTCAATTACATGGCGCGTTTTAACCCCATCCCCCGCCCTGCAACTCCCGATGAAATCACCGGCGCTGTTGTTTTCTTCGCAAGTGATGATTCGGCAGTCATTACAGGCACTGTACTTCCTGTCGATTCCGGCTCATGTGTTGTAGACCCGAATGGCGCAGCTTTGGCCGGCATGAACTGGGGCGATGCAGACTAATTTACCATCTTAATGCACACACCATATATCAACATATAGTTACAATACAAATTAATTATTAAGGAGAAATGCATTTATGAGTGAAGTTATACTCACACGGCACGGCGAAGGCAAACTTTCTACAAAAGCCTATTTTGCTGATGAGGCTGGTTTTAGCGTTGCCTCGGTTATTGTCATGGGACAAAAGGAGTGCGTCTTACTTGATTGCCAATGGACAAAATCAAACGCGCACAGAGTGATCGCAGAGATATTGGAAACAGGTCTTGAGTTAAAGGCTGTTTTTGCAACACATCTGCACCCTGACCATTATTGGGGTCTCGGCGAAATCGAAAAAGCATTCCCGAACGCAAAATGCTATATGCTACCGGACGAAGTGGCCAAATATTCCGACCAATATCAAAGAAAGCTTGATGACTGGATTGACATTGTCGGTGAAGGAAACCTCTGCCGTCAACAATGTAAGAACCTGCTCCCACTGACAGACAAGTACATCGAACTTGAGGGCGAGCGTATAGAAGTCATTGAGCACATCATGGGTGACCTCAAGTGGAATTCGGTTGTATGGATTCCCTCGATCAAGACACTTTACGGCAGCGACGTTATATTCAACGAAGCACATCCCTTTACATGCGAAATCAGCAGCCCACAGCGCATTGAGTGGATCGCCGAACTCGAAAAGCTCGAAAGAGAACTTAAGCCCGAAGTCGTTATCCCCGGTCACCAAAAAGCAGGCTGTCTACTCGATTGCAGCGGCATAAAATACACCATTGACTATCTGAAAGCAACCGAAGAAGAGCTGGTGAATATAAAAGGACTCGATAGCAAAATCGGAACATCCGTGTTCTTCCACGCCATGGAAAAACGTTTCCCCAACAATGCCATCAGCATGTACAGTAACGATATGAACGCCAAGGTGTTCAGCGGTGAATTCGTATGGGATTGGGAATCTGACGAGCGTAAAGAAGAAAGAGCGCACTAGTTTCCAAGATAAGTATACCAATTTAATTAAGGAGCTTGAGTATCGCTTTGACACTCAAGCTCCCTTTTTTCTAATACTATTGAGTCCAAGCCGTTTGCTTGTTGCAAGAAAATAATCCTACAGACTTGCTGCACGGGTTTTTATCAGCCTGTATTATCTCTTAAGCTTGGGATCCAGTGCGTCACGCAACGCATCACCAATGAGGTTAAATGACAGTACCGAAAGCATAATGAACACGCCCGGGAATGTGAGCAAATACGCAGACGTATGCATAAACTCGCGATTCCACGCAATCATAGAACCCCATTCCGGAAGCGGAACCGGTATGCCAAATCCGAGGAAAGACAGTGACGCTCCGGTAATAATAGACATACCCAATATGACTGTAAACATTACGATTATCGGTGACAATCCGTTAGGCAGCACTTGGGTAAACAGTATACGGAATTTACCTAAGCCTATAGCATGAGCGGCCTCAACAAATTCCTGATTGCGCACAACAAGTATTGATGCGCGTGTTATTCTGATAAAAAATGGAACAGAAGCAACACCTACAGCTATAATAAGCTGCGGCAATCCATTACCCAAGGTGGTTACGATGACCATGCCCAACAAAATTCCGGGTATAGACGCGAGTGTATCGCTGCAGCGCATGATAACTTCGTCTATGACCTTGCCAAAAAAGCCTGCGATAGAGCCTAAAGTAATGCCCAAGATTGCACCCAACCCTGCGGCACCGAAGCCGAGGGACAGTGAATATCTTGTACCATAAATAACACGATAGAACTCATTTCGTCCCAGAAAGTCCGTACCAAAAGGAAACTGCGCATTTGGAGGGGTCAACCTAAGAAATGGATTGCCTACTGTGACCATAGATAGCGGCATGAAGAAAGAAATGATGAGCATGATAAACATAATGAGGAGTATTCCAACGCCTACCATTGCGCCTTTATTCTTGTAAACACGGTAAATAATATCACTCATCTGACCGCGTTTTTGGTACTGCCGCGTAACAAGCGTTTCAGAACTTGCTTTTTCTTTTTTTACACTCATGCCATGGCCACCTTCCTCTTGGCTTTCTTTCCGCCGGTGTACTGCGCCTTTATCCTTGGGTCAATAAATGCATAAAGCACATCAACGATCAACTGAACCAGAACGTAAAGCACTGTTGTGAGGATTATCGTACCCATTATAGTCGTTACATCCCGATTAAATACTGCCTCGGCAGCCAAACGCCCGATGCCCGGCCATGCAAACACTGATTCAACAACCACGGAACCGGCAAGTTGTGCGCTCAAGGACGCTCCGGCTGCGGTAACAATCGGAATCCATGCATTACCCAATGCATGGCGCCTGATGACGGTTTCCGAAGGTACGCCTTTGGCCTTGGCTGTACGTAGAAAATCCGCTTTGAGCAGATCCAACATACTTGAACGTGTCTGCCGTGCGGTAGATGCGGTCAAGGATAGTCCGGAACATATTGCAGGTAAGATAAGGCTACGAATCCCGGCTTCATTTCCTGCCGCCGGAAGCCATCCCAGACGACCTGAGAAAACGATGATCAGCAATAGCCCAATCCAGAACACCGGCATACTCATACCTACAAGAGTAAAGAAAGTGGAGATATTGTCTGCCAATTTCCCGGCATTTCTGGCCGCTATTATGCCGAGCGGAACGGCCACTGCCAGCCCGAATATTAGTGCGGTAAACGATAATAACAGTGTATTTGGCAACCTCTGCATAAACGCATTCCAAACGCTGAGTCCGGTAATATCAGATACGCCCAGATCGCCGCGCAGAAGATTGCTCATGTATATTCCATATCTAAAAAACATCGAACGATCCATATGATGTTCCGCTCTGAGTCGCTCAATGTCCTCCGGTGTGATTTCGCCTGCCCGCGCTACTATAGTGTCAACAATATCGCCCGGAGCTGCTTCCAGAAGCGCAAATACAACAAACGAAACTGCTATTATGACAGGAATCAAAAGCAGCAGCCGCTTGAGGATAAAAAGAACCATTGTAGTCCTCCCCTAGTTAGATGTTTGTGCGTACTTACAGTTGTGGGGCGTCCGGAGACACCCCCAACTGATAAAACTAAGTTAATTTTTAGTTCTCAACGATCATGTAGATGTTTCTAAAGTCGTGAGATGCAGGATCCGGATTTGCAATGATGCCGCCCAGACCGTTCACTGCAACATTACCGAATACACGCCATAGAATGTTTTGATATGCCAGTGTTTCAGCAACGATTGCCTGAACTTCCCTGTACATTTCTGCTCTGGCATCTTCGTCTATTGTTCTTCTGGCTTCGTCGAGTAGTTCTGTTACGCGTGGGTCATTAAACGAAGCTCTGTTTTGTCCGCCGCCTTCAATAAACGCATGACGCGCACTGCCGGCTGATGGATTAATCAGTGTGAAGAAGCAGACCATTTGATGGTTGCCGCCGTATCTTGCATGTGCTGCAAGAGCAGGAGCTTCCATCTCATTAACTACTGCATTGATACCAATTTCGGATAGTTGCATTGCAATACCTTGAGCCATTCTGATGAAAGTGATAATCGCTGCTGCGATTTCAACTTCTTCACCATTGTATGAGCTTCTGGCAAGGTATTCACGAGCAAGGTCAAGATTACGCTCAGGAAGCGGAATATCTGTGTTGCGGAATTCTGTTCCAAAGCCCCAGAATGCGCCATCTGCGAGATTACCGTCTGCCCACTGTCCGGCAGCACCGAATGCGATGGCAGGACGATCAATCGCATGAGCAACTGCTCTGCGGAAGTAATAGTCACCTGTGATGGGGTCATTGAGGTTAAATGCAAGTCCTTGCGGGTCATTACTGGTTGTGGTAAATACCAAGAAGTCATCGTTATCGAGGAACCATTGCATATCGTCAGCCGGTGTACCGAAGCTGAGATGAGCGTCCCCTGTTTGCATCATAATGGTTCTTGTCGCCATTTCAGGCACAAAGCGTAAACGAACCAGTTCTGTTACCGGCGGTGTACCCCAGTAGTTCGGATTTGCACGAAGCAGTGCAAAGTCAAGTGTCATGAATTCTTCAACAGAAAAAGCACCTGTACCAACATGAGGGCCTCTTTCAGAGTCTGCCTCAATTGCACGGCGGTTCAAAATGCCTGCCGGAGGTCTTGAGATACCGAAAAGGAAGTCAACATCCACTTCGTCTAATTCAAGTACCAGTGTAAAGGGATCCGGAGCTGTTGCACTGACAACAGGACGCCAAATATCAAATGCAGGTGAGCCAAGGCCATCAGCCTGTACTCTATTGATTGTGTAAATTACATCTTCCGCAGTAAATGCATCGCCATTGTGGAATGTGACGCCTTGACGCAGAGTAAATGTGTATGTTTGCATATCCTCGGTATGCCAACGGGTTGCCAGACCTTCACTGAATCCGTCTTCAGTCGGGAAGTTCTGTATCAGTCTGTCGTGGATCATTGTGAAGACCCAGTTTGTGCTGGTCGGAGCCGACGCAGGCATATGAGGATCCAGCACGGCGATGTTGTTGTTGTCTACGATGACTTGGATGTAGTCTGCAAGGTTCGTTTCGTCATCAACTACGGCAGGCTGTAGAACAACTACGTTTTCATCGGTGTCTGCACCGACTGCACCTTCCGGAGCGCCACCTGTTGGCGGAGTGATCGGCACACTCGGCGTATCATTCGGTGTACATGCTGCAATCAGTCCTATGCACATGACGAGAGTCAGGGTGATTGCAATGATCTTTAACAATCTTTTTTTCTTCATCTTAGTTCCTCCAATAATCTATTATTCTTTGAATACTTCTCCTAATCTCCAATAAAAGCATTCAACAAATTGTACACTTTATTAATTCGCATGTCAACTAAAAATGTTGTTTTTGCATACTATTGTATACCATTAAATTTAAGTGCATTATAAGAGAAGCCCTCCCTTGTTTGACAGGTAAATAAAAATTGGAATTGTGAAGTCCTTGCGAGAGCAGGGGCTTTTTGGTGTGAAAAAATATTTTGACGAAAAATAATAGTAGTAATGTGTAGGGATGTGTGA
>Ga0123355_10000576_pt1 | contig 49451 bp, 45 predicted proteins | sample TergutEmb28metaG_3_FD_89872 | JGI IMG/M metagenome (GOLD analysis project Ga0123355, IMG submission 89872) | Embiratermes neotenicus P1 segment gut microbial communities from Petit-Saut dam, French Guiana - Emb289 P1 | ecosystem: Host-associated > Arthropoda: Insects > Digestive system > Gut ...
ATGATTTTAGCAAATAAAAAGAGGTTTTAAGACGCCTCTTCATTTTTTAATTAACAATAAAAGGGGTTGATGCAGAACCATCTCCGCTTGAGAATGTAACATTTGAGTTTAGGGCTAAGACCGGTCTAACACCATTAAGTGGATTAACAATGCTAAATAAATTTCCATTGTTATTTACTAAATGGGTTGGAACAAAGCCACTTCCGTTAGAAAATCCTGATGGTGACATAGTCCAGTAAACAACTCCTGATTTAAGGAAGAAATCATTATTAGTTTGATTGCCTCTACCACCAGCCATATTTGCTTCATCTAAAGTAATTAAAGCAATCGGTAGTGTTAGTCTATCTTCAGACCTTGGACATATTAATGTTGGTAATTCAGTTGCTACAACATCCCAGCTTGCATATCCCGTCGGAGTTCTATCTAATCCTGTTCCAACTTGGTTAACGCCTCTAGCCTGATGAATTGCTAAACTACCAATTGTTCGGTTAATACAAAATATTGTATCATTAGCAACTAGCTCTTTGTTAAAACCAGTTATATTTTCATTAAACCAATTATCAACAACAGTTTTAATTGTTGAATCATGAATATGAGCATGTTGTTCATTGAATGTTCCAGTTGTTTCGCCAAACATATAGCCAATATATCTCCCATGATTTCTCCATGCAACATTAAATTCAGCATTAGCAATTAAAGTACGATTTCCGGCAGTTGCTCCATTAATACCTTCTTCACAATTAGTACCTTCTGCATTTAAAGTACATACTCCGTTATAAATCATTCGAATATTACCATTTCCTTCAATTCGAAGTATTTTCCATTGATGTCCTGCAAAGATGACATTGTTATTTAATCCTTGATGAGTTCCTCTAAAAACAAGTGCTTCACCATGCTCATCTGGAACTCGCCATAATCCTTCTTCAGCATCACGGTTTGCATTATTGGCAACGATTCTAAAATTAGGACTTCCTTCTCTAATCTGACTATTATTGTCTTTTATTTGATTTTCAGCTAATATTGGAGCTTCACCACTAATACCAACATGAGCATTAAATATTGCTCCTTGATCTTCGTTTTGTGCTACTCCTCTACTTGGAAAAAAGAAGGTTAAGTAATAGGTATGGACCATATCTGTTCCAACTGTGTCAAAAGTTCCACCACCTAATGGATGAATACCTGCTCCAGTTGGGATTCCTCTTTGCAAAGTTATTGCTGGCAGTGTTGCTCCTGTATTAGACGTATTTTGACTCTCTAAAATATAGGTTAACGAACCACTTCTGAAAGTGTTTTCTGTTACGATTAAATTTAAATAATATGGCATATGTAGTGATGTATTATTGTTGCCTGTAATCGTAAATCTTTTTGTATCCCACGCTTCTTCTCTTGGATAGATATTACTTAAAGTAATAATATTCCCACCATCCATATGAATGCCTAGTGATCCTCCACCTATTGTGATCGTTGTATCTTCTTCTACTCCTGTAAATACAGCCGTAAAGAAGGCATAGGTCCCACCAACTAAAATGATCGTTATTAATAGTACGATTAAAATTAAACTTAATAATCTTTTTGTATCTTTATTTTCTTTTTTCACTTTGTTACTCCTTTATTTTAATGATAACATCGACCCCCCCCCCGTCAATTTTTATGTTGATTTCTTGACATTAGAAGTGACTGATGTTTGATTTCTAATTTATTAAATCGTTTAACCAAACTGTTGGTAATCCAATAAGAGGAATTCTGAGTGAGGCTCGGCCAATAATATTATCCTCAGTAATTGGCCAACCATCTTCGGCTTCATTAGCATCACCTTTAGTATAAAAATATCGATTACCATTAACTTCAATAATTCGAACGATACGGTGTACAATAATGATTTCTTCATGCCTAAAGATAAGTATTTCGCCTTCTTCCAGCGTATTAAAATCTTCTCCTTCTAATCTTTCAACAATGATGACATCACCCCGGCGTATTTCGGGTGCCATACTCCCTGATCCAATTGTTACAGCACCATAACTAAACCAATTAGTTGTTAATGCAATTAGAATTAAAATTGGTAAAGCAATTATTATTAAAATAATATTGAAGCTTTTTTTATTTCGACTCGTGGTTGGTTCTTGAGGTTTTAATTTATTTAAATTTAGATAAATAATATATGCTAAAAGAGCTGGATTAACTAAATTAAGTAAGGAACCAATATACAAACCAAAATTCGGTAATATCGGGACTAAAAAAATTGGCAGTTCAAAAAATAAACGGTAAATAATCGGACTCTTATAACCAGCTTTTAATGATAAGTATGTTAGCAAAATATTTTTTGATATAACAGGAATTAAAATTGCAACAATAAACCTTAAAATATCATCAGAGAGATTAAAATCAAAAGTATGAATGATTAAAGTAATATCTAAAATAATAAATATCATGGTGATTAAAATTAAGATTGATTTATATCGTTCAGCTTTAATTACTAATGTATATCTCATAATTTCACTTAAAATAATGATTAATAAAACAGGCGTAATGTTTCTAACGATCTGCTGTAATTCTAAACTATATGGAGTTCGGTAAAAGCCTACGAATAAACCCATTAAATAAGTTATTAACAGATAAGCTAATGCATAGATAATAACAATTAACATAACATCTTTTTTTGCTCGCATATTATCTTTTTCAAATTTAACAAGTGCTAAAGATATCGCTAAAGTTAAAGTTAAAACTAAAATTAAAGACCACTCATTTAAAATATTAATAAACACATTAAAAGTGGTGATTATCATGAAAATCAGGCAAATGATTAGTAATCTAATATATCCTTTTTTCATAATATCACCACTTTTTTATTTAATTATCTTTGTAAGAAATTAATTGTTATACCTAAACCATCAATTCTCACATCATCAGTTGGTAAAGTCGTTCCGGTATACGCTAAAGTTAAAGTTAAGTTTCTTGTTGTTGTTGCATCTAAATAATCATTAACGGCTACAGGTAAACCAGTATCAGTATAAGTTAATGTATAGGTTAAATTACCACATACAATTGCTGCATCAGCAACAGCCGTTGCTCCATCAGTCGATAAACCAACACAATCTGGCATTCCACCAACAACACCATTTCTTAAAATTTGATCAATACGTGCATTAATCCCGCCGGCATTTGTCACATCAAAAGTAAAAGTTACTGAGTCTCCTGGTCTTGTTAAAACTGCTTGGAATGGCCCTAAATTGTTTGCTGTTAAGGTTGGTGTTGTAGTTGATGCATAAGTACTTGTTGTAACATTTAAGCTCCCTACTACAAATCTTACATCCCATCCTGGCGATCTAAACTCAGCTGAGCCATCAATTTGTAATTGAGTACTCATTGCTGCAAAAGCAACTGACATACCAATTATCGCCATAAATAAAGCTGATAAAGCTACGATTTTTGTTGTTCTTTGTTTTTCCATAAATATATCCTTCTTTCTTCAGTCATAAGACTACTCTCTATCTTCTATTTAATGATAACATATCTATTTTAGGTTATCAATTTTATTTACTAAATTTGACATTTTTAACGTGGTTCTGGTGGAGTGAAATCCCAACTAAGAGCTGGGGTTGCATTAACAACAACCGCAGTAGCCGCTCCACTAGTCGGAAAAAAGCGACCAAAACTTTGATTATTTAATGTGCTTCGACCAACTCCCCAGACCGTTGTTCCATCGCTAGATAAGATAAACGAGTTTTCTGAATGTCCTGAAATATCTTTAACATTATCTACAATATTTTGCATTTGTGATTTATTTGGTGAAGTGTGTCCAGTTGTTGCTGTTCCATCAAACAGCCTACCATCAGCATTTGGTCCGAATGAATAAATATTATTACCAATTCTAAGTTGTGAATATTGGTTCCCCGCATTAATATCACTAACACCTGAAATATCATTAAGGCGCCTTGGTCTAGTAATGTTGGCAGTTGTTTCTCCATTACCTAGACGACCACCAGTACCTTGACCCCAACCATAAACATAGCCATCAGCTGATAACGCAAGAATATGTCTTTCTCCATAATCAACTTTAACAATATTTTCTAAATCTGGTACTTGGCGAGGAGTAAATCGATTAGCGGCTGTTTCAGGATTAGTTGCACCTGCTCCTAATTGACCATTTAAATTAGTTCCCCAAACATAAACATGTCCTTCATCTGTTATAGCTACTCCACCAAAACGTCCCATTGTTGCATAAACAAAATTATTTGAGGTGGTTATTCTAACTGGTCGAGCTCGATTAGTTGCTGAATTATCACCTAGAGCCCCACTACCAGCTTGATCACCCCATGTCCAAATATTACCATCAGTTCCAATTGCTACTGCGTTTGACCATTGTGAATCAACCTGAGTAAAAGTCATTGTTGCTGAGCCAGTGGTTCCACCTAAACCGGTTCTTACTGGTCGATTGCGATTTGTTGTTGTTCCGTCACCAATTCGGTTTGAAGCATTATTACCCCAAGCAAAGATATGTCCCGCACTATTTAGAGCATACCCTGTATTTTGCCCACTTGCAATTTGGGTAACTGGTAAATTATCAAAAAAACTTTGCGGAATTTGTGTTGGAACTCTTAAATTTGTATTATTCGAATTCCCTGTCACTCCTTGACCTCGTTGTCCTACATCATTGGCTCCCCATGTCCATACTTCACCATGCGAAGTTAAAGCAATACTATGATTTTGACCACTTACAATACTGGTAAAATTCCATAAAGTAATATTAATTGTATGAACTGCACTGTTCCCAGCTTGATCGCTAACATTATAAGTAACGGTAAAAATTCCGGCTAATGGATTGTTAAAATTAATATTTGTTATCATTTGAATTTGGTCAGTAACATTTCCATCAACATTATCATAAGCGGTCACTTTAGCTCTTAAAATATCTTCATTTAGTTGATTAATAAAATAGATCGTTGCATTATTCACCAATGTAAATTCTGGTGGGTCATTATCATATATTGCAAAAACAAATTCAATCCTTGATTCATGATTCGGATTAAATTCCAAATGATTTTGATTAACGTGAGCAAAAGTTATTTGAAAAGTAATGACTTCAAAACCTTTAATTTCATCATTAATACTAATACCATCAATTTGATAAGTAATTTGTGAATTATTTGTATTTAAAAGATTAATCTCACGAATTGTCATTGGTAAATCGGTAAAATTAGTAATGATTACTTCAAAGCTAATTGTTGAAGTAGGATTTGGTAAATTAACCCCAGTAATAATTGTATTAATGCTATAATCTGGACGGTGAAGAATATTGCCACCATCTGTTGTGTCAATTAAGTTAATCTCGGTAATTCTCATATCTGCAACACGTCGAAAATGAGCTTCACCACTTATGTTAAGCTCACTACTCATTGCTGAATAACCAATGGTCATCATTAACGTTAAAAATAGAATTAAAATGACTAAACTATAAATTGAAAATTTAGCACTTGGTTTTAAACCAGATTCTTTGAATAGCTGTTTTTTCATTCTTCTAAATCAGCACCTTTTAAAATAAAACGATAAAAATCTTCTTTATTTCGAACAATGAACCAGCATTTTTGGTTGCGATGAATTTCCATAAATAAAATTGGTTGACCAAGTTTATCACTAACATCAACTAATTCACTAAACTCTTTAACTTCAACTAAATTAACCTCTTCCGGAATATCAATTACTCTTTTGGCTTCAATAATTAAGCGATCATACTCGATGAGAATATTTTTTAGGATTTTCTCATAAGTACTTTTTTTATTTTTTGAAATATTAATTAAACTGATTAATTTGAATAAATTAATTAATAAAATAATACTTGCTAAAATGATTATAGCACCAAATAAGTAATCTCTAAAATCCGGATTAGTTATTCCTGAAAAGCTCCCGGTATTGTTAATATCGTTATAATTAATTGTAATATCAACCATTTGCTCAGTTAAAGGAACTGTTAAACTCAGTTGATTAGTATGGGTAATAACTTCCTCTGTTTGTTCGTGAACGCCTTCAATGTTGACTGTAAAAGTTAGTATTAAATGACTATCTGCTGATAAATTATAAGTTGTTTTAAAGGCTCTAACTAAATCATTATATTCACGATAAATTAATTGAATATTTTCATTAATTGTAATACTTCTTTGATTATCTAGATGCTTATCGTTACTTTCAAATAAAGTAGAAGACCAACGATTAATAATATTATTTGGATTATTCGGCCTAAAGACAATTGTCTGGGCTTCTAATGAATAATTAACTGTATAATCGAGATAATCTGAAGCATCAAAAACATAATTAAAAGTTACATCAAGATAATCAATTAAAGTGGCAATAATCTGCATATCATGAGTTAAATAAGGGACATCAAAAAATTCATTTTCTTGAAGGAAAACTCTGAGTTCTAGATTACCTCTTTCAACATAAGTAACAGTTACTTCTTCACCACCGCGACCCATCATTAAAAAAGATGCAATGATGACAGCAACTAAAGTTAGAATTGAAAGACCTTTTCTTAATAGTCTTTCTCCATAACTAATATATTTACGATTTTGGACCATCGCTTCAATTTGCTTTTGATTTGCTTTAGTCATCTCTACACACTTCCTACCTTTATTATCTCTTTTAGTATAACATATTATTAAGAGTTGCTTAATATCTTTGTCTAATTCTTTACAATATAATTAAAATGTCAGATTGTTTTGGGTATAATTTAAAGGCTTTTTATTTATGATATTATTAGGTGATAAAATTGCTAATTCCAAGCATAGTAGAAAAAAATTATAATGGAGAGAAAATTTATGATATTTATTCTAAATTATTAAACGAACGAATTATTTTTATTAATGGTGAGATTGATGATAATCTATCTAATCTGGTCGTTAGTGAATTACTATATTTAGATTCATTATCAAATGAGGATATTGCTATCTATATTAACAGTCCTGGCGGATCAGTAACTGCTGGTCTTGCAATTTTTGATACAATGAACTATATAACTAGTGATGTTTCTACCGTTGCAACTGGTCTTTGTGCATCAATGGCCGCGATTATTCTAGCTGCTGGTACCAAAGGCAAAAGATTATCTTTAAAAAATAGTGAAATTATGATTCACGAAGTTTTGGGTGGTGCTAGAGGTGGGGCCTCTGACATTAAGATTCAAGCTGAACGCATTCTTGCATTAAAAAAGAAGCTTAATCAAATCCTTGCTTCTTTAACCGGAAAATCTACTTCTAAAATTAATAACGATACTGCAAGAGATAATTATATGACTCCAGAAACAGCTTTAAAATACGGAATTATCGATAAAATTCTTTAAGCATTTTTATCGGCATGTTTTTTAACTAGTTCATTAATCTTACGATAATGGTGGTTAATTCCAGATTTTGATATTTTTTTATTAGTTTCTAACGAGATAATTTCGGCTAATTCAGTTAATGAAGTTTCCGGATATCTCTTTTTATATTCAATAATTTGATTAACTCGTTCATCTAAAAGCATTAACATATCATTGTCTTCTAAATACTGTATTGCATCAAGAATCGCTTTACTTGATTTCATTGATTTTTCAACATTTGCTTGCTCACAGTTATTTAAGCGATTAACCATATTTTTATGATCTTTATAGATTCGGATATCTTCAAAATAAAATAAGGCATTAGAAGCGCCTAGATATTTGATAAAGTCACTTATATTTTCACTTACTTTAATATAAATCATAAATTCTCTTTCACGCTTTAAGACTTTTGATTTAAAATTAAGACTTAGTAAAATTTCATTAATTAAATGAGCGGTCTTTGCTTCTTTAACAAGAAATTCTAGATGGTATAGATTTGTTTTAGGATCATTAATACTTCCACAAGATAAAAACAATCCTTTAAGAAAAGCAATTTTTTCTTCATTACTAAGATTTAAAATATTATCAAAGGTCATTTCGATATCTGATTTAATTGTCTCAATTTTTTCTTTGACTTCTAAAATATATAAATTACGAGTTTTGAATCTTTTAATCGTTCTTGTAATCAATACAATAGGAACATTATAATGGTATTTAATTAGTTTGAATAACCATCTTGCTACTGATGGATTCTCAACAAAAATCGTAAGTTTATCATCAATAGTTGTATTAAATTTTAAATAAGCAGATAAAGAAACCAGACTTTCGGCTGGATTATCTAAATTTTTAGTGATTTCTTCTTTAATTCTAGCCCCAAAGGTCATTACCTATCTCCTATTAGATATGAATAGATTAGATAAGCAACTTTTAAAGAATCATGGCGTATTGTTCCACCTTCAATTTTATATATTTTTTCAGCTATCGCTTTAACTTTCATTTTTTCAAGCTTTGCATCATCAAATATTACTTGATATTTTTGTTCGTCTGTTTCATATTTCTCGATTAAAGTTTTAGATATTTTAGCATTATTTACAATAATCGCATTAAGGGTTTTCTTTCCTAAATATTTATTTAAAATCGTCAAATGATCAGATGCCGCAAAATCACTGGTTTCACCAGGTTGAGTTACCAAATTACAAATATAGAGTTTTTTTGCTCTACTATTCTTAATGGCTCTCGCTACTTTGGTTATCATAAAATGAGGAATAATACTTGTATATAATGAACCAGGTGCAATGATAATTAAATCAGCTTTTTCAATTGCTTTAAAAATTCTTGGATTTGGTTTGGGTTTCTTATTATATCGGATTGAATCAATTGATTTCATAGCTGCCGTAATTTTTGCTTCACCAATAATTTCTTCGCCATCATGCATTTTAGCAATTAATTGAACATTTTCTTCAGTTAATGGTAAAGCTGAGGCCTTAATATTAAATATTTTTAAAAAATATGGAATGGCCGCATCTAAGGAACCATACTGATCAACTAAAGCGGTTAAAATAAGATTCTTGATTGAGTGATCATAATTACTACCCGCGTTAGTATTTTTAACACGGTAGTTAAGTAAACTAGCTACTTCTTCTGGTATATTACCAGCAGCCATTAAAACCTTTGAAATGTCTCCTACTGCTGGCATATTATAGATTTCTCTTAATGCTCCTGTGCTTCTTCCATCATCTGAAACAGTTACCACTGCTGTAATATCTACTGGAAATAATTTTAAACCTTTAAGGATTTGTGACATGCCGGTCCCACCACCAAAGATAACAACTTTTTTCATAAATCACCAACTTTGTTTTATCATATAATAAATCCTGAATTTATTCAATAAATTAACTTGTTTGTTGACATAAAAAAACGCAGTGAATTCTGCATTTATTTATCTTGCTCCACTGAATCTTCCACCTAATCCAGGTAAGTTAATTCTTGAACGGGGATCAACAATATTAGCTCGGAAACTACTAAAATCGTTTCGCCATCCGGTTGATAAACCAAAGTGTAAATGAGCTCCAGTTGAACATCTATCCCATGGGGTTTGTCTACCACCACCAACCGTACCAACAACGGTGTTACTTGTAACTCTTTGGCCTACTCTGACATTAATAGCTAGTAAATGCATATATTCAGAGGTATAAAGTCGACCATTAACAGTATGCCAAACATAAACAATATTACCGCCACAAGATGCACGGTTAACAATTCGGCTGACAGTTCCGTTAGCAACTGAGAAAATCGGTGTTCCTTCCGGGTTGCCACCAATATCAATCCCAGCATGAAAAGCGGTTCCAGCTCCTAATGGGTTATTGCGCCATCCAAAAGGACTAGTTATCACGCCTGAGTTCATCGGTCTAAAGAATCGTGGTGAATTCTCATGACCCATTCTAATAACACAATCTGACATTGTTTCATTACCACGACAACCCAAAGCTTCGAATTCTCGAATTGTATTACGTCTTGATGCAATATCGGCACGGATATCTAATTGACCTTTCTCAATTGAGACTAATCTTACTGATAATGCCGAAATTGAATTATCAAGTTGAATTATTAAACGATCTAATTCTCTTTCACGAGCCGCTAATTGAGCTTGTAGTTCTTCATTACGTAAAATATTTTCATTAAATTCTTCAATTAAATCAGCTTGAAAAGAAGAAATTTGTTGATTTAAAGCAAAACGATAGATTAAATCAGCATAGCTCTCGGCTTCAAAAACAAATTCTAAAGCTGCATTACCTGAATTAGCAATTTGTTGATGACGAAGTAATTCTCTAATAACTTCTTCAGTACGAGCAATTTCTAAATTTAAATTTTCTATTTCAATTCTTGCTCGGTCAATTTCGCCTCGGTTACGATCTATTTCAAGTTGTGAATTACGAATATTTCTCTGGGCTGCCGCAATCTCATTTTGAGTCATTGCTTGTTGATTTCTCGAAGCTGCATACTGAGCCTCTAAATCTCTTAATTGTCTTCGATAAGCATCTAGTGTTCCGGGTGCATTTGCATAACTTTGCAGAAGTGGAACGACAACTAGACTAAGAATTAATATAAATATCCCAAATATAACTTTTTTCATATCTTTAAATACCTCTTAACTGCTCTAACACTACCAATCATACCAACTATTGCACCAATCGCTAATAGAATTAATGATGTTGATAGTACGACCTCACTTGGTGATACCAAACTAACAATTCCAAGGATATTTGATAAACTCGGAGCTCTTTGAACTAATTGATACAGATAATCATAACCAAATATTGTTATTAATATTGGGATGATTGCTCCAACTGCACCAAGTAATAATCCTTCAAAAAAGAAAGGCAATTTTATAATTGTATTATTGGTTCCTACTAATCGCATAATTTCAATTTCATTTCGACGCGAGAAAATAGTAATCTTAATCGTATTTCCAATTAGAAATGCTGTAACAAGAACTAAAGCAACAACTAAAACTAATGATGAGGTTTGAACGGTACTTAAAACTCTCACTAAGCTATCTGCAACATCAAATCCAGAATGAACTTCATAGACTTTTTCCATATTACCAATAGTAGTTGCGGTTTCTCTAATATATCTTATATCATTAACTTGAATAACAAACCCATCTCTAAGTGGGCTTACTTCATCACCTAGAGTTTCTAGTATTCTTGCTAGAACGGGATCTCTCATTGCCATTTCTCTGGCTTCTTCTCTAGAATGAAAAGTAACTTCCTCAACATTATAGGTTGCATTTAAAGTTGCTTCGGTTTCTCTTAATTCCTCTTCAGTAATATCTAAATCCATAAAAATAACAATTGTTACTTCATTCTCTAAGTTATCGCTGACATGATTTAAGTTGTGGGTCAAAAGTACTCCAATAGATACTAGGATTAAAGTAATCATCGTACACGTAATTGATGCCATACTTAAGCTGAAATTACGAAATACACTACGACAGCTACTAGAAATACTACGACCTAATATTCTAAATATTCTCATTTACTTTATAACTTCCTTTCAACTTATCTGTTTTAAGAACAGCATTCTCAATTGTTATAACACGTTTTTTCATACGGTTAACAATTTCTTTATCATGAGTTGCCATCACAACTGTTGTTCCAGATTTATTGATTTCATTGATAACTGCCATGATTTCTTTAGAAGTCTCTGGATCTAAGTTACCAGTTGGTTCATCACAGATAAGTAGTTTTGGCTTATTAACAATTGCTCTGGCAATACAAACTCTTTGTTGTTCACCACCCGATAATTGATTAGGAAAGCTTCTAGATTTATCTTTTAAACCAACTCGCTCTAAAGCTTCAAGAACTAAAGGTCTAATCTCTGTATTTTTCATTCCATAACTATATAATGGATATGCTACGTTTTCGTAAACAGTTAACTTTGGTAATAGTTTAAAATCTTGAAAAACAATCCCTATTTTTCTTCTTAATTTATAAATTCTGGCATTTCTTAATCTAGCAACATTTATTCCACCAATAAATACTTCACCTGAAGTAGGTTTTTCTTCACGATATAATAATTTAATTAAGGTAGATTTACCACTTGCAGTATGACCAATAATAAAAACAAACTCACCTTTGTTGATGGTTAAATTAACATCTGAAAGAGCAGTAATTCCATTACCGTATACTTTTGTTGCATTTTTAACTTCAATAAATTCCATTTAAAAACCACCTTATCCTAGTAAATTATATCATAAAAACGACATATTTTTACCCACCCAAACTAAAATTGACATAAATTGACAATTTTAAGAATTAATTTTAACCATTCGTCTTAAAGTATGATAAATAAAAAATGTAGACTACTTTTTTATATCTACATTTATATTATCAGTTCATCTTTTAAACGAAGAGTTTCTAAAATTTAATAACATAGCTATATGAATTTCTTGATTTTTTATCTATTTAATTACCAAAAGCATTAATTTCTTCTAATATATTAATCAAAGCATTAGTATCTATTGTTGCTCTTCCGCAAAAATTATTAATGTTTTGCGGATTAATAAAATCAAAACCAGGAAAAATATCAATACTTGTTAATATATGCCCTCTTGTATTTATCATATCGAGTCGCAGTGCGCTTCCAACCAAGGTATGAAATTCTCTTTTAAAGAGATTACAATTTGGTAAAACCGCATTTGATAAAATATTAATGATTTCTTCAACAATAGTATCATCAGTGATTTTATACGCATTTTCCGGACTTCTAACAACAATTTCTTGAGTATCTGGTAATTTATTTATTACTCTTTGTATTCTTGATCTAGTACTAAAATGCACGCAAGTAATAACTATTAGAATAATAAAAAAAAGAACAGCAATAATTATTATTATCTTTTTCAACATTAAATATCCTTTCTTTTAGGTTTAACAATACATAACAACTATTTAAATTGTAAAGTTATCATATTCCCATAAACTTAGGGCACCTTTGCAGTAAATTGGTTGGTTATATTTTTTGATATTAATTAATTTCCATGCATACAAACCTGTACGATCATGATTGGTATAAGCAATACTTTGACTATTTATTAGTTCTTTATTCATTTTTTCATCAACTAAAAGACAATCAACCAACTCTGCTTCGCCAATAATACAACCAAATTGAATGTCTAAATTATAATTTTTAAAAGCATCTAGATATTCTTTTTCTTTAGTTAATCCTGCATGGATTAATATTTTACCGCGATATTTAGTTTGCCAAGTTCTAAATTCAAATTCTTTATGACCATGAGTTATTAAACTAGCCCATGGTTGTTTAATAGTTAATGCTTTCATTTTAAAATACTAATGAACCATCATCGTCCCATTTTGAATATAATTTGCAATTTGGTCTTAAAATCAAATATTTCAGAGTTTCTCCAACTTCGGTGCTCATACAATCGCTATCAATAACGGTTGAAATACCAGCTACTGAGTATTTAATTGCTCCGAATGGTAAGATTTCTAATTCATGACCATTAGCTTTAACATAATCAGTTATTTGGTCAATTACCTCTGAATTACACCTGTGTTCATCAATCCATTTATCTTGTTCTACTTCTTTACCAGATGTATATAGAACTCTAAAAGTTACTTGGTTAGCGCCTAACTTTTTAATTCTTTCGAAGATTTGCTCAGGAGTTTTTTCATTATAAAAATCAGTCATATTTAAACTTAATCGAAGATTAAAATCATATCGTTTAATTTCTGAACACAATTCTTCAATATTGATTTTAAATGATTCTTTAATCGGACAATTATACTCAGCATTTTCATCATCATTCCAAATTGAACTTAATGATAAACTTATTGTATTAACTCCACCATTTCTTAGAAATCTTAAGTACTCATCATTAAGCATACCACCACTAGTTTGAATTTCAATCCATCTAAATGGTTTCGGTAAATGATCATTCCATTCAAAGAAATCTTCAATAAATTTACGATTAATTAATGGTTCACCATCACCAGTTAGCATTACGGTGTTGCAGCCATTATCTCTGGCAAAAAGGATTCTTTTTTTATAGTCTTTTTTATATAAATCTCTAAACCTCGTGTTTTTTTCAATTTGATTAATGTATTTATCTTCATGCATTCTTGATACACAAAACTTACACTTATTAATACAACCTGCCGGAACATGAATACTTAAACTTTGAATTTTCATTTTTTAAATCTCCTTTATCTTTCTACTAATTCTTTTGTTTCATCAGTTAATTCAATACTAACATTATTGATAGAGTTAAATCTTTTGGTAATCTTTTCAGTTGTTGTATGGATATCTTCGACATCTTTTGAGACTGTATTAATGCTTCTTGATAGTTTATCCCACCTATCACGGTAGCGATCAAATTCAACTGATAATTTATTCAATTCTTCATGAATTACTTTAGCGTATTTGTCTCTTTCCATATTTTTAAGAATCATGCTAATAATGGTTAAGGTGCTCATTAAAGTTGTTGGTGAAGCAATCCAGACTTTTGATTTATATGAATATTCAATTAAATCATTATGGTAAGCATTTATTTCAGCAAAAATAGCTTCGGCCGGTAAAAACATAATTGCCTCAGCTGCTGTTTCTCCAGGGATAATATATTTAGTTTTAATTGCATCAATATGCTTTTTGACATCTCTTTTAAATTCTTTAGTTGCTTCTTCTCGAACGTGTTTATCTAACCCTGTATTGACCATAATTTGATAATGTTCTAAAGGGAACTTTGAGTCAATAGCAATTGTTCCAAGTGGTTCTGGCGCAAATAAAATCGCATCGGCAATCGATGAGTTAGATAAAGTATATTGCTCACGATAAATCGCATCATTTTTACCAAAAACTGAATCTAAGATATAATTTAAATTTGTTTCACCAAAGATTCCTCTTGTTTTTTTATCGGTTAAGACTGATTGAAGTGAAACAATATCATTTGATAAACTATCAATTTTTTTCTGAGCTTCATCTATTTTTGAAATGCGCTCTAAAACTGTTGCAAAAGTTTTGTTGGTCTTTTCAAAATTTTGATCTAAGCGTTCATTAACTTTATCATTAATGTGATTTAATCTGCGTTCTAATAAATCATTCATTTCTTTAAAATCTTTTTGTAAAGATTTGCTAAAATCATATTTGAACTCACCTATTTCTTTGGTCAAATTAGTTGAAAATTGTCCCAACTTTAAAGTGATATCTTCATTATTATTTTTTCTAATAATCATTAATATTAAAATGATAATTAAAACAACCACATTTAAAATGCCAATCCCTAATAAAATATATTCCATGATTACCTCCTATTTTTCAATACCACAAGCACGATTAACAACCCTGCTGATAACAAATGCAATTATCATTAAAACCATCACTAAAATTAAATTATAAGGATTTGTTAGGCTATCAATAATACTAGTTCCAACAAAGCCCCAAAAATATACAACAAAAATTTTACCAATTAAAAGTGCTATGATAAATTTTTTTTCTGAAATATCTGATAAACCAGCAACCATGTTAATTAGAAATGCTGGAGCAAAAGGAATTGTAATTAATAAAACCAATTTTTCTAAGGATAACATATTTAGTTTTTCCATTAATCGATTAACTTTTGAATCTTCTTTAGAACTAATTTTACCATCAATCCAATCTTTAACTTTAGTGCGCCAAAATTTAAAGACAATATAACCCCCCAGACAAGTCATTAACCAACTGATTAAAAACCCTATAAACGGACCAAAATAATAAAAATTAACGGTGACAAATAGAGCTAAAGGTAAAAACGGAATAATCGCTTCAACAACAATTAAAACTGATGCTAAAATTGGTGCTAAAAAGCCCATATTAGCCATAATATCGCTGATTATTGTATCAAGTTCAGTTAATATTGACATGACATCACCATAGTCCCTATAGCTAAATTATACTATAAGTTAATTAGAAAAAGAAGCCTACGTGAAAGTATTACCTTAAATGTTTTAAAAACCATCAAAAATATGATATGATTATGATAGTAAAGGATAAGGGTATTATGGGAAACATTGAATTTAAAATTTCCAAACAAACACTTGTTATTGCTCTAGCTAAAAAAAGAACTGATGCACCTGATATTAATAATACCAATATCATTGATGCTAAGGATATTGTTTTTAGCATTCCTTACATCCAACATAATTTAGAATTGGTTGCTTCTTTTCTAAATGTTGTGATTATCAAAAAAGACATCAAAAAAGCAATTATTAAAGATCATAATACAACCTTGTTAATGTTAAAAATATTATCTCATTTACCAAATATTGAAGAATTAACTTTAGCTACTGATAAAGCTGTTAATTATCCAGTATTTATGTCCTTACTTGAAAATAAGACCATTAAGCATTTAAATTGCTATGATATTCCTAAATATCTCCTTGAAAGATTAGATATTAATAAAGACTTAACAGTTAACATGCGTAGTGAAATTCTTTTTATTAGTAATTTTATGAGTGAAAACAAGCTTGATAGTTATTCAGATATTTTTTATGCCAAAAATGTTCGAATTTATAGTGAATTTACTGAAGAAGATTATGAAGATTTCTCAACTTTCATGAATATTAATAACTATGTTAAAACCATTTATTTAGTAAATTTTTCAGATAAAATAGTTAACTATGTAGTGAATCAGATTATCACTCACAAAAAGCGCAATATCAAATTTATTATTAAAGAAAAAAATAATGATTTAATAGCTATTTATAAAACAATTGATAAAGCTAAAAAAACACACGAACTATATTTTAAAGAAAATGATATTAGTTTTAAAATGGATTATAGTCCTGAATATAAAAAAGACAATATGTTTAAACAAATTCATCTGAATCTCTTTAAAGGAAGTATTGCTCTAATTGCAATTATTGTTATCCTTTTAATGGTACTTCATGCCTACTCCGCATATGTTCAAGAAAGAGATATCAGATCAATTGAAAATGATTTAAGAGATTTAATTAATATGGTTGACCGAGAATATACATTTTATCCAGATGAACCAGATTTTGAATTCATTGGTCCATACGATGGTCCAACAACCACAACACCACCAAGAGGACCTTGGCTTTATGACTCTGGCTATTTTAGGAGATATTCTCAACTTTTTGAAACTTTAAGAGAAATTAATCCCGATACAGTTGGTTGGTTACAAGTTCGAGGAACAAGAATTGATTACCCAGTTGTACGTGCTAACGATAATGACTTTTATTTAACAAGAGATTTTCACCAGAGGAGAAATTCAATGGGATGGGTCTTTATGGATTTTAGAAATGGTACTAGGCACTTAGACCATAATACAATTATTTATGCTCATAACATTAATGGTGGAGTTATGTTTGGTACTTTAAGATATACCCTAAATCCAAGATGGCATACAAATGAAGCTAACCAAATTATTACTTTTAATACCCCTTATGCTGAGATGCGCTGGCAAATTTTCTCAATATACCGAATTGGTCGTACAACTGATTATTTGATTACTAATTTCTTTAACCCGGATGCACATCAAGAATTTTTAGATATGCTTCGTAACAGAAGTATTCATGACTTCGGTGTTAGACCAACTCGTACAGATCGAATTTTAACTTTATCAACTTGTCATGGACGCTCTGGAGCTGATCGATTAGTTGTACACGCTGTTTTAATTACAGAATAAAATATAAGAAAGAAGTAATTCTTTCTTTTTTTCATTTCACAAACAAAAAACGGACTTACATCCGTTTTGCCTGAGGGACAACGTACTTAACATACGTTTAGGTATTTTACTTAGTAACCTGCACTCCTCAAAGGTCTTCTGACTACATTGTATCATAATAATTTATTATTTGTCAACACACGTTTGCGAACGTAGGTTTTTATATTTCTATTAATTCTTTTGTTTGTTGTTCCTTTTTCAATACCGGTTCTTCAAATTCTTTATATGGAAATTTAGAAATAATAATTGAAGAAAAATATGGAATCAAAGAAGAGGTTTTTTCAGTATCTATATAATTATATCTTCCATAGATTACATTCGCCAGATAATCAGCAACTTGTATTTCTCTAGCTTTTGCAGAATTCTTATATTCAACTTTGAAATCTCTAGCAAAGATTTCACCAATTTCCCAGTCAAGATATGTCTCAAGCTCATTTTGATATTTAATTTTAATACTTCTATTATCTAGCAATAATGTTATATTCTTTGTTGGAAATAAATCACTCTTATAAGTAAGTAAAAACTTTAAAAGATTTTTGACTAACATGTTATATGCAACATTTTCTTCAATGTTTCTTTTTCTTAAAACTTCTTTATCAACTATTATTGACACTGGTACCAGAGCGTTAGTTGCACATAGTTCATTAATAAATCTTGCTTTATTCTTAGGTCTTAAAAAAGACGCTTTTAATTCTCGAGACATATTAATATTATTTTCATCTTTGATCTGTTTTTCTAATTTCTTATGAACTGATCTTATCTTGTGTAATTGAGTAGTTACATATCCAGCAATTACAAAGTACCGATCATTCTTTAAATGAATCGCACCTGACTCATCTAATATTAAATAAGTTGTTATTTCCTTCTTCATGTAATCACCTTCAACAATTATAACAAATAGGACTACCTCAATCAACGAAAAGAAAGAAGTAACTACTTCTTTCTTTTTTTCATTTCATCTAGATATTCACGCATTAATTTATATTCTTCTAAGGTGAACATTTCTTCATCGTTTTCTTTTTCTAAATAAACGTATTCTACTCTTGGTGCTGCCATTAAAGCTTCCTGTCTTAATTGATTAATATTATCGGGTAAAACTGGTTCTGAATAAAAGTTAGTCTTCAGTAGTGGCATTTCTATATCATCATCTTTAGTTCTTGAAGTTAAAGTGTTGATAATCTTATATAAGATTAAACCAACAATCCAAACTATAAAAATAATTAAACTAAGTTCTAATAGAACCATTAAGTAACTATTAACATAGATACTAATTCGATCACTTAGATCAACATCATGACGCGATATTTGATCAATAATTAAGAAGAAAAGAAATGTATTAATAATAAAGACAAATAAATTAATTCTTTTTAAACCAGTTTTCATCTTTTTACTAAACATACTAATAAATAAAATAATTAGAATAATTAGTAAACTAATCATATATTCTAAAATAGATGGAAAATAAATTAATTGGACAAAATTTATTGCAACTGCATCAACAATATCTGATACTGAATCAATATATGAATAAATTAAAAGTGATGCTACAGCTAAGCAGATGATAATATACATGTTTTTGGTTTTCTTATTTGCTTTTGAAATGTATATAACATCAACAACCATTAAGATAACCCCAAAAAATAGAATTAAAAAAAGAGGAGAATCAATGACCAGTCGAAAAAGCGTACTTATTTTCTCCCATAGAGATAACTCTACCATTGATTTCACCCTCTTCCCCTGTTTATTCTTTTTAAGAAACTAGCTCTGCTATATAAACGGTTTGCATGTTTCTTTGCCCTCTTGTACATGTAATTAATGTAAGCGTTGTTTCGTTTGCGTTTCTTCTGATTGGTACTCGCCCAGTATAAGGAACTAAGTAAATATTCCTTACAATATAACGAAAGTTTTGACCACGGTAATTAATTATTACTTCATCACCAAGATCAACTTGCCATAAATCTCTAAAAAATGAAACTGATGAGTTACCCGAATGAGCAGCAATAATCATATTACCATTTCTTACATTTGGCATATCAGAAGGATATATCACTTGAATATTACGATTAACCGTATTTAAACGGCTATCAATATCAACAAAGCCTCTTCTTAAATTAATTTTTGGAATATTTAAATATCCAATGAAATGTCTTGAATCATCAACTGGTGGTCTGGTTGTTGTTGGTCGACTTGTAGTTGGTGGTGGGACATTGGGATTGTTCCCTTCTGGAACATTAGGTGGTTGATTATTTTCAGTTGTTGTTTCTTCTTCTGGAATATTGACATCTTCTCTTTCGTCTTCTGGTGTGACAAGAGCAAGGTCCCAATCAATATATCGTTCAAATAACAATACATTCATTCGATTAAAGACCTCAAATCTTTTTTGACCAAAATAACTACTAAGAATAATACATATTCCTAGAAAAACAGCTAAGACACCAAAAGTTATTTGTTGTTTTTGATTAAACTTTAAGCGCGCCATTTTTCTTTAGTACCCAAGCACCACCGACTAATACGAATGATCCGAATACATATGTTAAAGCTGCAGACAATCCTGTCTTTGGTACTTCAACCTCATCTTCACGATCATCAGGCATATTGAAGAACAATATTCCGTTCGCATTTACCCAACTGCCGGCTTCACCCCTTATTTGAAGCTGTCCACTATCTAAAATTCTAAATGAGATTACTTCAGCACTTCTTAAATATCCTGCAGGTGCATAATACTCTTCAAGTGTGTATTCACCTGGAACTAATCGAACAGTATGACTTGCATTTCCAGTTCGCCAAGTTTCAACAATATTACCTTGAGCATCTCTTATTCTTAGTCCTGCATTAATAACAAAAGCATTGCTTATTTTATTTAATTTACTAATCACAATTCCTGGCATTTCTTCGTTAACTTTAACAATACGATCTACTTGAGAATATTGTCCATGAACATTTCTTTGTAAAATATTCCTGTTTTCATCAACTCTAAAATGAATTGTGACATTACTTGCAATAAATCCACCTGGTGCTGTTTCTTCAACTAAAGTATAACTTCCTGGTGCTAAAGTTAAAATATGAGCTTGAGTAGTTGTTGTCCAACGATCTACAATTCTACCGCTTGCATCTCTAACTACAAATACTGCCCCTGCTAATGGATTACCATTAGTATCTACTTTAATAATTGGTACATCTCTGTCTTCACAAGGAATTGTTTCATTTACTTTATTAAAATGGAAATGTTGCGTTAAACTATTAATATTAATAATTCCTTTAGGAGCTGCTAAATGTCCTTCTGGAGTATGGTATTCAACAATTGTATATACTCCTAGTGCAAGACTATGGAATACTCTCGGTGTTGCAGTTGTTGTCCAAGTACTTCCAACACGGTCATTTGGATGACATGTTGTATTTCGGCAATCACCACGGTATAAAGCTAAAACTGCTCCCGAAACTGGTTGTCCATTTTCATTTACTTTAGCAATTGTTAATGAATTTCTATTAACTGGTGCGGTCGTTGTTGAAATTGGTCTTGTTGTTGTCGTTGAGATTGGACGCGTCGTTGTTGTTGAAATTGGTCTTGTTGTTGTCGTTGATACCGGACGAGTCGTTGTTGTTGAAATCGGTCTCGTTGTCGTCGTTGAGATCGGACGAGTTGTTGTTGTTGAAACTGGTCTTGTTGTCGTCGTTGAAATCGGACGAGTCGTTGTTGTTGAAATCGGTCTCGTTGTCGTCGTTGAAATCGGACGAGTTGTTGTTTGAGGTGCTCTTGTTATAGTCGCAGCTCTTGAACCTCTTACTGCATGTGAAGTCGTAAATACTTGATCAAGAATAACGATTTGGAAAGCAGCCGTATGGCGATAACTAAATACTGCTGAAGTATTAAAGTTTCCATTTGCTTCAATTGTAAAGTTTCTTGTCGTTCCATGAGGTACTGATGATACTGGAATTCTAATTTGGAATGTCCCATTACCATTTGCATTAATATTACTATTAACAACAGTTGTCCCAGTTGGTGCATTAACAAAAGTTACGCCACGCCATTGGGTTAAGTTTGCTGATGTTACAGTAATTGGAGTTGAGGTAAAGAATCCACCTGACTCAGTCCAAGTTAAATTATTTGTACTAAATGTAATAGTTCCACGTGGTTGAGTAAAGTTTCTTGCTCCATCAACTAAATTTAAAATATCGCGACAAACTAAATTTGTATTACGATTGTTTGTACAGAATGTTTTAAATGCTTGTGGTAAATTAGCATTATTACCATTGATAATGTCTCTAAACCACCAAATCGCTTTTTGCGTAACATAATAGTCACGATCTCTATTTGCTGTTCTTGGTTGATTTCTAATAATATGAACAAAACCTGTGTTTAACTCCTGATGTAAATTATGTGCTCTATTAGCACCAAAAGGAATTCCTCTTTGCTCACAGAATAAAGGAGTTCCAGCTGAGGTTTGTAAAAACCAAACTGGTTGACTACTATTCCCAGGAATAAAGTCTGCTACCCTTCTTTGACCTCCAGCTTGGATACTTGCTGGGCGCGTTGCCGCGTCTACGGTCATATTTAAGCCAATAATTGCTACTATTGCAAGTAGCATACATGTGATTACTTTTTTCATCTCAAAACCCTCTCTCTTTCGAAGTGCCACTAATATACCATTAAAAACGGAAAAAAGCAAGCATTTATGTGGCTTACGCTATTTTTTTATCTGGCATGGCGATATAATTGACCAGGTAATAATTCTATATCATTGTGAGTAAATAATTCACTTACTGTGACAATTTCAAAATTATAAGCTTTTAGGATTGGCAATAGAATTTCAACTGCTTCAATAGTTGTTGGATACAGATCATGGAAAAGAACAATATCTCCATCTTGAATTTCATTTAGAACCAAATTAACAATGGCATTGGTATCACGACTTTCCCAGTCTCTCGAATCAACACTCCACAAGATAATTGGCATATTAGCTAATGATTGAACCCGCGGATTATGTCCTCCATAAGGTGGTCTAAATAATCGCATTTGTTCACCCGTTATCTCACGAAAAATATTGTTTGCTCCATTGATACGGCGAGTGATATCTTGATCTTGTCTGAATCTAGTTAATAGAGCATGATCAGTAGTATGATTTCCCACCTCATGACCTCTAAGCATTACTTCTAGAACGACCTCAGGTCTTTGAACCATCTGACTACCAAGCATAAAAAAGCTCGCCCTTGCATCATATCTTTCTAAAATATCCAATAACGGAGTTGTATACCTACTTGGTCCATCATCAAAACTAAAAGCAACCATTCTTCGCTCTTGGGGAATAACCGGAGGAATATACTCTGGAACTCGCTCAGGAAGCGGCTCATAACTATCTCTTAGATTAACTGCAACATTTAAATAATCGATAATTTCGTTATAATCAATAATAATCAGAGAAATATGTCCTAAATTATTATAGTTAGTTAGAAATATTTCTAAATCAAGTTCCGTAAAGAAGAAGCTCTTATCAGCCCTCATAATCGCATCATTAGTAATTCTTAAGTGGGAATTTGCCACATAATCTTTTATTTTCGAAATAATCGCATCCTCATTAGATATCATATGAGAAATTGAAACTTGATTGCCTTCATTATCAAAAAACATACTATGATAATCAACAATTAAATCGTTATAAAATAATCTAAATAAAATATTAGTATAACCATTAACAAAATTAACTTGATGTTCAACCCGATTTACCTGGGTATTATCTATTTTGTGAATGAATGATTGGATGTGATAGTCTTCTTCACTATTAAAAAAAGGATAAGTAATTTGAATGTTATTAAACATAAAAGTACGACTAATATAAGCACTTGGTGCTTCTTTAAAATAAGAAAACATCTGTAGCACAATAAAACTGATAGCTAAAATAGCTAATCCAATTAATTTGATGATTGACTTCTTCTTTTTACTCATACTACAAACACCTATTTTTATTATACTTCTTTTTTATCAATATTACAAAAGAAACTACCATTAAATTTATCATCAAAAGGGATTGAAACCCATATGTAATTATGTTATTATTAAAAAGCGAATGGATCTTTAGCTCAGTTGGTTAGAGCATCCGGCTCATAACCGGGCGGTCGCTGGTTCGAGTCCAGCAAGATCCACCAAAAATTTATGCAGGTATGGCGGAACTGGCAGACGCGCTAGACTTAGGATCTAGTGGGGAAACCCGTGTAGGTTCAACTCCTATTACCTGCACCATTAAGAAATATACTTATAGAACGAAAAACTCTATAAGTTTTTTTATAGTATAATTCAAAAAAATAAACATCTTCGTTTATTTTTTATTTGAATTCATTGTACAATTAACTTTTCGTCCACTTTTTTCAAGATAATTTTCACCCCAAACATACATTGCTTCAAGAATCGGTTTAATACTTTTACCAAATTCAGATAAATTGTACTCTACTTTTGGTGGGACTACCGGATAAACGGTTCTAGTAATTAGCTCATCTTTTTCTAATTCTCTTAATTGCTGAGTCAACATTTTTGATGTTGCATTAGGAATTAATTTTTTTAATTCACTAAATCTTAAAGTACTTTGAGCAAGATGCCATAAAATTAATGATTTATATTTACCGCCAATTAAATTCAATGTTGAATCCACGGGGCAATTCGATTTTTCCTTACAACATTTCATCTTTATTAACTCCTTTAGTACCTTTTTGGGTAGTATGTTTCAAAAAGGTACGTACTTGTACTTTTTTTGAACAAGTAATATAATTGTATCAGCCGTAATAGATTATTTCAACTAAGTAATCTATCACGCATTAAAGGAAGGATAAGCAATAATATGAATAATAAATGCAACTGTCAAAACTGCAATTGTAATCCATGTAGTTGTAATAAAAAAAATATAAAGAAAGAATCAAATAACAAGATGAAAAAACTATTTTTATATGGTTTGATATTGATCTTTGCCTTAGCTATTACTGGCTGTGATAATGATGCAAATAATGGCGAGCCATTACCAGAGGGTATCATCAAAACCGAATTAACTGTTTGGGGGATGACTTGCGGAAGATGCATTGCTAATATTGAACGAACTGTTTTAGCAGTTGATGGGGTTATTGAGGTAGAGGTTGATTTAAGAGATGATTTAGTAACAATCTTACATAAAGAAAGTTTAGATATAGAAAGAATTAAGGAAGTTATTACCGAGCAAGGCTATAACATTCCTTAAAAAAGGATGACAATAATATGAATACTTTAAGTTTAGTGATTAAAAATTTATTTAGAAAAAAAGGACGTTTTATTTTTACCCTGCTAGGGATTACGATTGGAATGGCATCATTTGTTGCCCTTCTTTCTTTAGGTGGGAGTATGCGTGGCGAAGTTACCAGACAAGCCGAAGCAATGGGTGCCAATCTAATGATTATGCCTGATAATATATGTGTTTTTAATCAAATTGCCATTATTACAGGTGAAACAATTTCTGAATCTCTCCCCTTTGAAGCCTTTGAAAGAATTGACGCTATTGATGGAATTACTGTGATTCCTTTTCTTACTCAAAGAGCTGCCATTAAAGATACTTCTTCAGTCGTGGTAGGTGTTCTTCCAGAAGCAACTAAAAGTTTTAGAGGTTGGGAGCTAGCGAAAGGAACTTATTTTACATCTGATGAAGAAAATTCGGTAGTTATTGGAGCTGATTTTGCTGAAAGTCGTGATTTAAGTGTTAATGATATTATCAACATTCGTAATGAAGAGTTTACTGTAATCGGCATTCTTAGTTTAACTCAAAGTAATGATGATGCCGCTCTATTTATGCCTCTTTCTATTGCACAGAGAGTTTTTGAAAGAAACGGGATTATTTCTTATATGTCAGCAATCGTTGATGATATGGAAAGAATGGATCATTATATTGCTGCTATTATCGATACTGGTAATGTTCAAGTTGCAACTGATGAACAATTACTTAGTTCAGTCTTAACAATTTTAGGTTCAGTTAATGTAACTCTCCAATTAATTGCCGGAGTTGCTTTAATCGCAGCAGCTTTCGGTATTATTAATACCATGATGACAGCCGTTTATGAACGTAAACGTGAAATTGGGATTATGCGAGCAATCGGTAGTAAGAGCAGTAATATCTTTAAAATATTTATTATTGAATCTGGTTTATATGGTTTAATTGGTGGGATTACTGGAGTTGTCTTAGGTTTGTTAGCATCTGTTTTTGCAGGTGAGTTTATTTCACGCATTGGGGCTAACGAAATGCTTAAAGGTATTACTCCAACCGCTAATTTTGATATAACTTTAATTAGTTTAGCAATTCTCTTTTCGCTTATTATTTCAGTAATTGCCGGACTATATCCAGCATACAAAGCAGCTAAACTCACCCCAATGGAGGCAATTAATCAATGAAAAAAATCATTATTAAAACTAAAAACTTAGAAAAGATATATGGTAAGAGTAGCGTTAAAACTCATGCTCTTAAAGGGATTGATTTAGAAATCCCAACTGGAACCTTTGCCTGTATTATTGGACCATCAGGTCATGGCAAAAGTACTCTTATGCAATTGATCGGTGGTCTTGACCGTCCAACTAAAGGCAATATTTATATTGATGGAGTTGATATTTCTACACTAAGTGATAGTAAACTTTCTGAACTTAGAGCTAAAAAAATCGGTTTTGTCTTTCAATTCTTTAACTTACTACAAAACCTAACCGCTCTAGAAAATATTCAAACAGCTATGATGTTTGCTAAGATCTCACCAAAAGAACAAAAAACTAAAGCCATGGAATTACTTGAATTAGTTGGTCTTAAAGAAAAAGCTAATGCAAAACCTTCTGAATTATCAGGAGGTCAACAACAAAGAGTATCAATTGCACGTGCACTAGCTAATAACCCAGACATTCTCTTAATGGACGAACCAACTGGTAATCTTGATACTGAATCAGAAGCCGAAGTTTTAGAACATATCTTTAAAATTCATCAAGCTGGTAAAACTATTGTTATTGTTACGCATAATAATGAATTAGCTAAAAAAGCTCAGTTGCTTTTCCAAATTAAAGATGGAAAGTTAATTAAATAAAACACTAATGAAAGTTAGTGTTTTTGTTATGTAAAAACATGATATAATTATCATTAAGAGGTATATAAATGAAAAAAGAAATGATACTCTTCTTAGTTATTATAACTTCATTAGTACTTTTAGGTACTACAACTATCATTGTCTATTTAAGTCAGAATCGTAGTGTTGAAGTTCCAATTAATAAAACTGGAACGGCTGAATATTTATTTGATTTAAGAACGCCTTATCTTGGTAATAATTCAGCAGTTAGTAGATTATTAATCGCCCTTGATATAAGAAACTATGGACATTATACATTTTCACTAGAAACTAATGAAAGACCTTATATCTTAATGATTAACTATACAATTATTGAAGGTTGGGGACCAATTTCTGAGGAATTAATGTTAAAAAATTCAAGCATTCTTTTAGCATTAATTGAAAATGCTGATGAAATTCATTGGTTATTTCCTGAAAGTGATGTTTTTAAAGTAACTATTAATGATTTAAGTGATGAATTACTTGATATTAAAAGCTATGGGCAATCTATTGAAAATTTTAGAGAACTTTTAATAAAATTAGGCTATACTGATAATCCAATTAGTTTTAGGGTAACTAATTTAACTAACACTGGTCTTACTTTAATTATTAAAAATCATACTGATGAGGAATATCTTTATGGTAATCCCTTTAGTTTATATCGTTGGGAGAATAGTCTGTGGGTTCCTGTTCAACCAACTATTGATTATTGTGTTTTTACAATGATTGGCCTTACCTTAACTGCTCATCAAGTAATTCAAAGAGATTATATGTGGAATCATTGTTATGGAACTCTAATTAGTGGAAAATACCGCATTACTAAAACTTTTACTCACCTACTTCCTGATTGGAATTTTGGTAAAGATTATTTTGTTTCAGCTGAATTTGTTTTAAATTAATTTAAGTTAAAAGGAGGACTATGATGTCAAAATTAAATGCTGTTTATTATTTTGCTTACAAGCTAAAGAAAAATACATCAATTGAAGAATTTTTAGTTGCTGCAGAAAAACTAAATAATGAGTTTATCTCTAAGCAACCTGGATATGTTTCATGGAAACAACTTTATGATGGAAAAAGATGGGTTGATTTACTAACCTTCGAAACTATGGATGATTTAAATAATTTTAAAAAGAATTCTCGAAATCCTAATGAATTAGCTAAAGCTTTTTATGCTTATATTAATCTTTTCAGCTGTAAAATGCGTATTTATTCGCTTGAAAAAGAATATTAGAGGTGTAATCAAATGATTATGTTTTATTTTTCTGGTACGGGTAATTCTAAGTACATAGCAGAGTTATTTACCAAAAAAGCTAGTGCTCAATGTTATTCGATTGAAGAAAGCCTTGATTTTAATTCATTGATAGCCTCTCAAAAAGTCATTGGATTTTGTTACCCAATTTATAGTTCACGTATTCCTCGTATTATGAGAGAATTTATTTTGAATAATCAAAATATTTTAAAAGATAAAGAAATTATTATCTTTTGTACTCAAGATTTATTTTCTGGAGATGGTGCTAGAGCGTTTCTTGATTTACTTCCAAAAAAGCATGTTAAGGTAATCTATGCCGAACATTTTTTAATGCCAAATAATATTACTAATGCTTGGTTTTATCCAACTAATAATCAAAGAAAAATCCAGAAGCGTAAAGAATTAGCTAATAAAAAAATAGACATTATTTATTATAATATTTCTAAAGGAATCATTAAGAAACGTGGTTTCAATCCTTTTTCAAAACTTTTAGGATTTCCTCAAGCACTTTTCTTTCCTTTTGTTGAAAGAATTGGTCGTAAAGGGATCAGCATTGATGATGATTGTAATCTTTGTGGTAAATGCTTAAAAATTTGTCCGATGAATAATTTTGATTTCAAAGAAAAGATTATCCCGGGAGATAATTGTACTCTATGTGTAAGATGCGTTAATGAATGTCCGAAAAAAGCGATCACTTTAATTTTTCGTAAAAAGATTAAGAAACAATATTTTCTTAAATAAAAAATGCAAGATTATTTATCTTGCATCATTTGTATTAAATCAATTTTAAACATATCTTTTGAAGCATTTGCTTTACTAATCATTACCCCTTTATAGGTTGTTAATTCAGCCATGTGACCTTCAAGTAATATTTCAGTCGGTGTAATTGTATCAAGCATTACAACATTTTGTTTGTTATAAACAACATATTTAAGGATGACATCACCATGAACTTGACTAAACATGTGATCACTTGGTAGTTTCAGTTCATAAGTTTCGGTGTTATCTTTTTTATTGCTAGCAACTTTTTCACCAACAAACTTTCCTGATCTTAAAGATGGATAGTAATCAAAGTTAAGTTTTTTAAACGCTAACATATTATATTTTTTTAACGCTCTTTCTAACTTTTTATACTCATTTTCATTAAGATAATCTAAAATAAACCCTTTCATAAAATACCCCCTATATTCCCTTACCCTTTAATTATAGCATAAGTATGCGGAATTGTCAATTTCTGACCCTTGTATATGTTACCTAACGGATATATATTATATAATATTTGTCTTTTTAAGTCAATATTAATATTATTTTGGAACTTTTTTTGAACAGTATACGGTTTCATTTTACTGAAAAATTTGTTAAAATAAACTTTAGTTGGTGATATAAATGATTCTTCCGAAGAATATTAAAATATTAAATGAAAGTAATGCACTTTTACGTACTAAGTCAAAAGATGTAACCTTCCCTCTTGATCAAGAGACAAAAGATTTAATTAATGATGCTTTAACTTATCTTGAGATGAGTCAAATTGCAGAAGAGCGAGTTAAATATGATTTAAGAGCTGGAATGGGTCTTTCTTTTATTCAATTGGGAGTTCCAAAAAGAATCTTTGTTATTTCAGAGGACTTGGGTGATAATGATTTTGTTAGACATGTCATCATTAATCCGATTGTTAAATCGAAATCTGAAGAATTAATTTATGTAGCCGAGGGTGAAGGATGTTTATCAGTTGATCGTCCAGTTGAAGGAATTGTTCCAAGACATGCTAGAATTACCATTGAAGCGTATGATGAAAACGGAGAATTATTTACTACTCGGGTCCGTGAAGATATGGCAATTTGTTTTCAACACGAACTTGATCATTTAGATGGTATTTTATTCCAAGATCATATTAATCCAAGAAACCCTTATCAAAATAAGGATTTCATGCGTGAAATATAACAATTACTAAGTAATTGTTTTTTTATGCATAAAAAAATCAGTTTAAAACTGATTTTTAAGATAAAGTTCTTGTATTCGAAACGGTTGTTCTGTTGCTTAATCCTACTGCATGACCTTCAAAGAAACCATTAACAAAATTTTGGAAGGCTGCATCGGTTGTTTGTTGATAGAACTCGTTAAACCATTCATTAATCATTATTGCTAATTGATTATTATTCGTAATCCCGTTTTGACCGGCTTGGCGACCTAATGCCCATCCTTGATCAATATAATGTTGCGCTGGTCGGTTGGTAATTGGATCACGATGATCCATACTAACGCTCGCACGGTTGAAACCTCTTTGATATCCTCTGATAACTGCTTGAAGATGAATTGGTTGAACTTGAACGTAACGAGCTTCCATAATAACTCTTGCTACTCTTTCAGCATTATTTGTATCAACTAAACCATCTAACCAACCATGTTGTTCTCCTAATTCTTCATAGAAGGCTACTGTTTGGTTACTTCTTGGTAATTGACGAGTAGTTCCATAAGTACGAATCATTCCTCTAGCAAATGCTTGAAGATCTGCATTATGAGTATAAATATAACGGTTGTTCATTTCACGGTTTGCTACTTGAGCAACGACATCGGTAAATCCATGGTTAGTTCCGCGGTAATGGCGACCAAACGCTTCACCTAATATTTCATAAGCGGCTGTATTTTTTGAACTTTCTGGTAGACGATCTTTTGGATCACATTCTACTTCACATACTATTTCACAGCCTTGATGAAGGCCAAAATTAAATCCTTCAAGGTAACCAGTTCGGAAAGCATCTCTTGCCCATTGATGCGAATTAACATAGAATTGATTAAACCAATTATTGACGAAAGCATTAGTTAATCTATTTCCTGGTCCACCAGGTGCAGCATCAGCTTGACCAAGTGCAAAACCTTGATCAATATAATGCTGAACAGTTCGGTTCGTAATTGGATGCCTTTGTTCTGTATGAACTGCTGTTGTTGTTTGGGCTGCAACATTCATTGGTAAAATTGTTGTTGCCATGGTTAATGAAATTAAAACACATGCAGCTACTTTTCCAGTAGTTTTACCAATTGAAGCTAGTTTTGCTGTATAATTTGCTACTCCTTGATCATTAATCGAAGTAATTTTGATATCAGCTTTATTCGCTTCTAACATCATTGCTTCGTAAGCAGCTTTTTTAGCTTTTAATCGTGCCTTCTCTGCAGCAGCTTTTTCTGAGTTCCTTTTCTTGGTATTTTGAGCTTTTTCAGCTCTTTGTTGTTGTTTCCTTTTAACATTATCGTTTTTCATAATAACCCTTTCTTTTAAACGAAATTACCATACCATAAAAGACTCTAACAGTCAATATGATAAAAAAGTCCTTTAAGGACTTTTTAAATTTGATAATCATCTTCTAAAGAGAATTCAACATTTTCATTAATCCAATCTTTTCTTGGTTCAACAACATCTCCCATAAGTACACTGACTCTTTTTTCAGCTAAAGCAGCATCATTAATACTAACTTTGATTAAATTTCTTCGTTCTGGATCCATGGTTGTTTCCCATAATGGATTAGGGTTCATCTCTCCTAGTCCTTTATATCTGGTAATTGTATAATTACTCTTATTGCTAGTAAATTCTTTTAGTTCTTCGTTAGACCATATGTATTGGAGTTTATTACCATGTTTAACACCGTATAAAGGTGGCATCGCGACATACAGGTGCCCAGCCTCAATTAAAGGCTTCATAAAACGATAAAAGAAGGTCAATAAGAGACATTGAATATGTGCTCCATCATCATCAGCATCGGTCATGATAATAACTTTATCATAGTTAATATCTTTAATATCAAAATCACTACCAACACCTGCTCCAATAGCATGAATAATTGAGTTGATTTCTTCGTTTTTAAAAATATCAGTGAAAGAGGCTTTTTCACTATTAATGATTTTTCCTCTTAAAGGAAGAATTGCTTGAAACTTTCGGTCTCGAGCATTTTTAGCAGTTCCGCCTGCTGAGTTACCCTCCACAATAAATATTTCATTAATTTTAGAATTTTTAGTTTGAGCTGGTGTTAGTTTGCCACTTAAACTTTTTGCTTCACCTTTTTTAGTTTTACCATTACGTGCATCTTCACGGGCTTTTCTAGCTGCTTCTCTGGCAACTTTGCTCTTTTGCATTTTTTCAATTAAATTAATTGCGGTTTCACGATTTTCTTCTAAATAATATTTTAAAGCATCATAAGTTACTGATTCAACCACACTTCGAGCTTCTGGAGTACCTAATTTACCTTTTGTTTGACCTTCAAACTGCAACAGGTTCTCTGGTATTTTTAGAGTAATTACGGAAGTTAGGCCTTCTCTTGTATCAGTGCCATCAAAAGCTGATTCTTTTGCTTTAAATAAAGCATTATTTTTAGCATAATCATTAAAAGCTTTGGTAATGGCTGTTTTAAAACCAACTTCATGAGAACCACCATCAATTGTTTTAACATTATTAACAAATGATAAAATATTCTCGTTATATGAATCGTTATATTGAAGAGCAATATCAACTTCAATATTATTTTTATTACCCTTAATCGGGATTACTTTATGGAGTGTCTTACGATCTTCATTAATGTATTCAACAAAAGAGATAATGCCATTTTCATAATGATAATTAATATTACGCTCTTCTATTAAATCATTAATCTCAGTTGTTAAATTTGGTAATAAAAATGCTGATTCTTGCATTCTTTCACAAATTGTTGTGTAACTAAAGTTAGTGGTCTTAAAAATGGTTTCATCAGGCATAAAAGTAACAACAGTTCCGGTTTTATTGGTCGTTCCAATTTCCTTTAGTGGCCCAGCAACATGCCCTCCATTTTCAAATTTAATACTATGAACTTTTCCATCACGAAAAATAGTTACTTCCATCCATTTAGATAAAGCGTTAACAACCGATGCACCAACACCGTGTAAGCCTCCAGATACTTTATAACCACTAGATTCAAATTTACCACCAGCATGTAACATTGTATAAATTACTTCTGGAGTTGACTGACCAGATTTATGTTTACCAGTTGGTACCCCTCGACCATTATCTGCTACAGTAATACTACCATCTTTATTAATTCTAATTTGGATTTTGTTTCCATGACCATTAATTATTTCATCGATACTATTATCTACAATTTCCCAGACTAAATGGTGAAGTCCTTTTTTGTCTGTTGAACCAATATACATACCTGGTCTTTTTCTAACTGCATCTAATCCTTCAAGAATGGTTATTGAACTTTCATCATACTTCGCCATATTTTCACCTTTTTTTATTTTACCAAAATAAGGGATAAAACTCAAATTAAAAGAGACTATCTATAAAAAGATGTCCCTTCTTCTTTGTTTAATTCTTGATTCTCATCTTCATTTAAACCAACTTGTTTTAAAATATTATCTAATTCTTCTGATTCATCAATTATTTTTACTTCTTCTTTAACGTTTTGTAATTGCATTAAACGTTCTCTGATAATATCAGCTGTTAAAGTTGGAGCATCAGGCTCTAAAGCAGGTTCTTCTTCTACTTCTTTAATAACTGGTTCTTCAGCAAAGGATTTAGATAAAGCACTAAAGTCAGGAGTATCAGCTTTTTCTTCTATAAATGGCCAAGATGGTAATGGAGCAATTTCCTGCTCTTCTTCGACATCAACTACTGGCATTGATTTGGTCATTGCCAATTCTCTTTCTCTCGGCTCTAAATATACTGAACTAAAAATTTGTGGTAAAGGTGGTTTTACTAAACTCTCTTCGTCAATTAACTCAAAAGGTTTATCGTCATAATTAAAACTCAACTCATTACTCTCTTCTTCAGTAAGAATTGTTTCTTCAATTAAATCAGCAGTTATAACTTCAGAAACTTCTTCAAGTTCTGGTGTTTGTAACCCCGCTTCTTCTTCTAACTTAGCAAATTCAGTTTCATTTATTGCTGCTACAACATCATTTAATCCCATTGTTGCACTATGATCTGCTTCAATCATTGGGTTCTTAAAGTCAGGAACTCCCATTCCAGTTTCTTCAACAATTGTTTGAAAAACTGGTTCATGTTTTTCTAATACCGGTTCTGCTATTTCTTCAGGTTGAATTGAGGCTTCAATAACTGGTTTTTCTTCTTTAGTTACTGCTTCATCAAAAGCCTGTTCTATTTTTTGATCTAAATCTTTTTCTGGTTTCTTTTTTGCATTGACAATTACAACTAGAAAGAGCAAGAATAGCGTGACTATTGCAACTCCTAAAGCGATAAATATCATGGTTTCTGGCGATAGATTTATATTAGTTATATTTTCTATCCAATTAGCAAAATTAAACATCCTAATCACCCTTATTATTCTACTACTATATTCTAACAAAAAGAATTTGATTTATCAACAAAAAATGGATAACTCATTTATTATCCACTTTTACTAGTCTGTTTATTAATTAACTGATACCACAAACGGGGCTTCTACACTACCATTTCCTGTTGAGAAAATAACATTTGAATTTAAAGATAATACTGGACGAACACCATTAGATGTATTAGCGGTTGCTCCTCCTTGAAGACCTCCATTGTTATTAACTCGCAGAACTGCTGCAGTTGAGTCAAAAATACTGGGTGACATAGTCCAATAATGCTCACCGTTTCTTAAAAATAGTTCTAGATTACTATGATTAGATGTTCCGCCAGCCATTGCAGTTTCATCGTTTATTAGTAATCCAACTGTCATTTCCAATCTATCCTCTGCTCTTGGACAAATTAAAGTTGGCGCTACTTGATATGCGGAATTATTAAATGGTGTCCACATTCTATCTACTGTACCAAAAACAGTCCTGCTTGTATTTAATCCAGTTCCAATTACACCACCAGCACCTGCCCAAATCCCATGAGCAACTTGACCAGCAATACTTCGATCATTACAAAATACTGTATCGGTTGCAATTAAATTTCTAGCCGCTGAAGTGATGTTTGCATCATCATTGAACCAATTATCTACAAATTCTTTAACTACTGAGTTGTTAATATTTGCATGTTGTTCATTAAACGTTCCTATTTCTGAACCAAACATATAACCTACGAAACGATTATGATTTATTTGAGTATTGAAGACACTACTTCCTATTGTTGCATTAGCTCCTGCTGTTGCACTATTTATTCCTTGTAAACAATTAGTTCCTTCAGGATTTAATGTACATAAGCCATTATAAATCATTCGAATATTACCGTTACCTTCAATACGAAGTATTTTCCATTGATGTCCTGCAAAGATGACATTATTATTTAATCCATCATGAGTTCCTCTGAAAAAGTATGCAGTTCCATGTTCGTCGGTTGTTTCAAATAAACCCTCTTCTGTGTTTCGGTTAGCATTATTAGCGGGAATCGCAAAGTTAGGTATATTTTCTCTTAACTGATTATTATCTTTGATCAGATCTTTTGCGGTTAAAGTCCCTTCTCCACTAATTCCTACATGGGCTCTAAAAGTAGCACCTTGGTCTTCATTTTGTGGAACCCCTCGACTCGGAAAATAAAATGTTAAATAATAAGTGTGAACCATATTGACTCCTGGTTCATAAAAAATCCCTCTACCCAATGAATGAATACCAGCGCCAGTTGGAATCCCAGTTTGATTGGTAATTGCTCTAGCTGGTCCGCCAGTATTTGAAGTATTTTGACTATCCAATGTATAAGTTAATGAATCTTCAGCAAAAGTATTTTCGGTTACTATTAGATTTAAAAAATATTCCATATATAAAATTGTATTATTGTTACCCGTAATAGTAAATCTTTTAATTTCCCAGGCTTCTTCTCTTGGATAAATATTATGCATAGTAATGATATTACCACCATCCATATGAATACCTAGTGTTCCACCGCCAACTGTAATCGTTGTATCATCTTCTACTCCAGTAAATATTGCGGTAAAGAAGGCATAGGTTCCTCCAATTAATATAATAGTTATTAGTAACATGATTAGCATTGCACTTAATACTTTTTTTAAATCTTTGTCTTTTCTTTTTGCTTCCATATTTTCTCCTATATTTCTTATTGTTAACTATATTTATAATAGCAATCGACCACCTCCCCTGTCAATTTTTATGTTATTATCTTTACATTTGATAGAACCATAAAAAAAGATTCAAAAATGAATCTTTAAAATAAGCGCCAGATATCCATAATTGTGACATAGAGCATTAATAACATTAATAAAGCAAAGCCAACAATATGCATAATGCCTTCTACTTTTTGTGGGACTTTTCGTCTGGTAATTGTCTCTACTAAAATAAAGACGATTCTTCCTCCATCAACGGCCGGGAATGGTAATAAGTTAATTACTCCTAAGTTAATAGCTAAAAAGGCTGTCAAGAACATTAATGCTGAGATCCCATGTGAAGATAATTCACCAACAATACCATACATTGCAACCGGTCCACCTAGATTAGATAAACTAAGTCTTCCAGTAATTAATGAACTAATAGTAAAGCCCATTGTTGAGACTGTATCAGCCACTCTTGTGCCACCATATCTTAATGAAGTTAGGAAACCAGTATATACTTCTGCTGATTGTCCCATACCAAATTGCATTCTTTCATTACCGTCTTCATCAGTAAATCGCTCTGGACTGATACGATGAGTTGCTCTCGTTCCATCTGGACTTTCAATAATAAACACAAATGGTTCTTCTGGATCATGTCTTAAATTAATAACTGTTATGTAACGATCCCAGTTTCTAACTCGGTGCCCATTGACAGAAATAATTTTATCTCCAGCTCGCACACCAGCGTTATACATGACTGAAGCATTACAGGTTACTGGTTCGCTATTTGCTTCATTAAGTACTGGGTTACCATCTTCCATAATCATTACTTCGCCATTACATACGGCACCAATTCTTGAAGAAGTGTCATTATGTCCCCAAATCATACTCATCATAAAAAATAAAATAAAAGCTAAAATAAAATTAAAGAATGAACCAGCGAAGAGAATCACAAAGCGTTGCCACTTTGTTTTATTACACATATATTCATCTTTTCTGATTTTGACCGTTTTATCTGTTTTTACTTCTGGGTTATCACTTTCTTCATCTACTTCACCTGCCATGGCACAAAAACCACCAATTGGTAGAGCTCTTAATGAGTAAAGAGTTGGATCTTTTTTATTTTTTCTTTTGAAAGAAAAGATTTTAGGACCCATTCCAAGAGCAAATTCATGAACATGAACGCCATAATATTTAGCGGCTAAATAATGCCCTAGTTCATGAACAAAAATTAATATACCTAGAATTATAATTAATAAAATTAAAGTTATCATATATGCCTCCTATAGATATCGCATTAATAAGACAAAGATTAGCGCTGTGAAAATAATACTATCAATACGGTCAAGAATTCCACCATGTCCAGGAATTAAGTTTGAGAAATCTTTAATCTCGTTTTGTCTTTTAACCGCACTAAAGAATAAATCTCCGATTTGAGCAACAATGGTCATTAATAATATTATGCCAATAACTAAAAAGATATTTGTTCCTGGATTATTAATAAAGACCATATAGAAGACCGTCATTATAAATGTTCCCATTAATGAACCAATTATGTATCCTTCCCAAGATTTATTGGGACTTATCTTCGTTACTTTATGTTTACCAATCATGGTTCCACCTAAATATGCAAAACTATCAGTAATCATCGGCGTAAAGACCATTAAAATAAAATATGCTAAATGATAATCTCTTACTTGAATAAAATAACTTAAACCAATACCGATTAAAAGAATAAAGCCCATTAATTCAAAAGCGTCTTTTGTAGTATACTTTCCACTCATTTGATAGAAAATAATTGGAATTAAAGTAAGTAATAGTGCTCCTGAGATAACTCTAAAATCTAAACCAAAATAAATCTCATTACCATCAAAGTTATTATAAGTAATCATGAGTAGTGCAAAAAAAGCTGCAAGTTTAACAAGATTAGGAATCTTATAAAGATCAGTTAATTCTTTACCAACAAGCATGGCAACCACACCAATTAATAAACCAAAGGGAATTCCACCAACAATAATAATTGGAATAATGATTGATAAAAGGATAACTCCCCAGATAATACGTTTTTTCATTAATTACCACCAAATCTTCTTTTTCTACTATTATATTCTTCAATTGCTAATTCAAATTCTTTTTCATCAAAATCGGGAAAGTATACTTTAGGAAAGTATAACTCAGCATAACTAGATTGCCATAACAGAAAGTTTGATAATCGTTGTTCACCTGAGGTTCTGATGACAAAATCTAAATCAGGCATTTCTTGATATAAATATTTACCAAAGTTTTCAACAGTTATTTCTTCACCTGATGTTTTAGCTTTATTAAATGCATCAACTAATTCAAATCTACCACCATAGTTTAAACAAACATTTAAAACGCCACCTGTGTTATCTTTAGTTCTTTCAGTAACTTCTTGCATAATATTCCAAACTTTATCACTTAGTGGTTCTCTACGACCAGAAAAAACAACTTTAATATTTTCTTCTTCTAATTCTTTAGCTTTTTCATTAAAAAATTTAACGACAAGACCCATTAGATAATTGACTTCTTCAAGGTCTCTTTTAAAGTTTTCTGTTGAAAAGGCATAGATACTTAAATATTTAACATCTCTTTTAAAGATATATTTTGCTAGTTCAATAATACGGTTAGCACCAGCATAATGTCCTTCGACTGATTTTTTTCCCTGCTGCTTAGCCCACCTACGGTTGCCATCCATAATGATGCCAACATGCTGTGGTATATTTACTTCATTCACTTATGTTCACCTCTATTAAGTATACTCGCTGACACCTTAAAAAGCAATAAAAAAAGCCACTAATTAAAAGTGACTTCAAAATCTTTTATGACCTTTTTCTCGTAGTTTTTGGTATTTCACCAATGGTTGTTGTAGCTGGATATTCGTTGATAATTTCTTCTTTAAACGTAGCTAAAATCCCTAAAAGATTTGCTCTACTTTCTTTAATCATCTTTGGATCAGTATATGTTTTTAAGCTTTCAACAGCTTTTAAAGTTGCTTTATAATGATCCTTTTGGGTTTTTCTTAAAAGAATTTCGATTATTTTATCTAAATCATTAGCATTAATAATCTCTGGATTGGTTGTTTGAAGTTCTAAAATAACATTCATTAAATGTTTGATTTTTTCCGAACTACTTTTAAAATTATTTAAAGTAATAAAGTCATAAAAATCTGAACGATGATTTTTAAATAAGTGTTCTAAAATTATCGTATCTGAGTTTAAAACTGCCCTTTCTTCATCAACTGGTAAAGAATATAGATAGTTACCTAAATAAGGGTTTCCAGTTAGATATCCCGCAGCGGCACTTGAAATATCTTGTTCCTTATAAAACCATTTAAATTCATGAATATCAATGATATCTTGTTCAATAAAAAACCTTATTAAATCTCTATTTCTAAATCTACTCATTTCATCTTCATATTTTGTATTAATTGCTCCCCTAACAATACTTTCATTATAATCTCGGTTGTTGAGAGCCAGTTTTATTTGATCATTTAACAATTCTTTAAATAAAGTTCCACTTGGTATTGAAATTGAGTTGGTTTGCTCGAAAATATTTTTTAATGACTGTGGATTGCTCTCAATAAGCAATCTCATAATATTAGTTTTTTGATTTGGTAATACTTGATGAGAAACCATTAAATCAACTAAGATATCATATCTTTCAACTGAGATTAATAAATTAATTAAATTGATTTGATTGATTGATTTATGATGGTTACCAAGATAAATATAATGAAAAGAAGTTTTCATTTGATCAAACATATTTAATGCTTGAAGTGCGGCTTCATTTTCAGGCGCAAATTTTATCATCTTTTCTAAATCATTTAACATCACTGAAAAAGATGGATCATAATCACTAATAATAAAATCACTTTGGATTAAATCATCTAAATTATTATAAAAGAGATGAATTATCGTCTTTTCAATTAAATCTTTATTTAAGGCCTCAAGATTATTTAATCTTAAGTTAGGTACATTATCCTCATATTTTTGAGCAACTAAAATTGCTTCGGTTAACATTGCCATTTCTTGCTTAGTTTTAATAAGGCTTTGGTAAGCTGGTATTTTTTCGATTAAGTTATTATAATCGTCTAAAGTTATCATTTCATTATTCTCCTATCAATTGGGCTTTATTCTAACATAAAGAAAAGTATTAGTAAATTATTTTACAAAAAAAGAACCGCAGTTCTTTTAAAATAAGCTTAATTGACTTGATTCTGGTAGTGATTCGAAAACACCAAGACTCCTCATTTTATCAATTGAAGTAGTGTTTACTTTACCACGGTTCCCAAAGTCCTCAATACTAATAAATGCTCCGTCATTTCTGGCACTTACAATCGTACTAGCAACACTATCGCCAAGCCCATCTAAAGCTCGAAAAGGAATAATTAATGATTGGTTATCTTCATCAATTACAAAGTTTTTACCAGCTGAATTTTTTAAATCAATATTTTTGAAGTTAAATCCTCGAGCGGTCATTTCTAAGCAAACTCTTAGAACCTCTAAAACATCTCCTTCTTTATTCGTTAACTCAAAACCTTTAGCTTCTAACTCAGTAATTCTATTCCTAATACCTTCCTTACCTTTTATTAGTGTTTCAACTTCAAAAGCGTTACATCTAACTGAGAAGTAAGCACAGTAATAAATAATTGGATGATAGACTTTAAACCAAGCAATTCGAAGGGCTGACATAACATAAGCAACGGCATGAGCTTTTGGAAACATGTATTTAATTCGGCGACATGACTCAATATACCAATCCGGAATATTACCAGCTTTTAAAACTGCTGCGTGTTCTTCCCAAACTTCTGGGAGCTTACTTGGCATCCCTTTACGAACAAACTCCATAATTTTAAAGGCTTTAATTGGTTCAATACCTAAGTTAATTAAAGTAACCATGATATCATCACGACAACCAATTACTTCTTCAAATGGAACAGTTCCATTTTTAATAAATTCTTGGGCATTACCTAACCAGACATCAGTTCCGTGTGATAAACCTGATATTTTAACCAATCCACCAAAAGTTTTAGGTTTAGTATCTTCAAGCATTTGAATAACAAATCTAGTTCCTAATTCTGGAACGCCTAGAGTTCCGGTTGGACAATTAATTTCTTCTGGAGTTACACCTAAAACTTCAGGTGATGATAAAATACTTAATACTTTAGGATCATCAAAAGGTTTAATACTTAGAATATTAATCCCTGATAAATCTTGAAGCATTCGAAGTGTGGTTGGATCATCGTGACCAAGAATATCTAATTTTAAGATTTCTTCTTCCATTGGATGATAATCAAAATGGGTTGTGCGCCAGGGAGAATTAATATCATCTGCGGGAAATTGATATGGTGTAAAATCATAGATTTCCATATAATCTGGAATAACAACAATCCCACCTGGATGCTGACCAGTTGATCTTTTAACCCCTGTGCAACCCATTGCTAATCTTTCAATTTCAGCTTGTCTTTTAATTAGGCCTTTTTCTTCTAAGTAGCCTTTAACAAAACCAAATGCCGTTTTTTCAGCAACTGTACCAATAGTTCCAGCTCTAAAAACGTTATCAACACCAAAAAGCTCTTTAGTATATTCATGAGCCTCTGCTTGATATTCACCAGAGAAGTTAAGGTCGATATCGGGTACTTTATCGGCATTAAAACCGAGGAAGCAAGCAAAAGGAGTATCTTGACCTTCTTTATTTAAAACTTCACCACATTTAGGACAATCTTGATGAGGTAAATCATAACCACTTGAATATCTTTTACCGAGTAATTCCCCCTGCTCATCCTCAAACTGGGTATATTTACATTTCGGACATATATAATGAGCTGGCAGTGCATTTACTTCTGTAATTCCCATTAAGAAAGCAACAAAGCTTGACCCTACTGATCCTCTTGAACCAACTAAATAGCCATTATCATTACTTCTTTTAACCAGTTTTTGTGAGATTAAATAGATAACATCATAACCGCCACCAATAATCCCTTTTAATTCTGATTCAATACGTTCAGTTAAAATTGGGTGGAGTTTTTCACCATATAGTTCATGGGCTCTTTGATCAACCATTTCACGAACAATCTTATCTGAGTCTTTAATTTTAGGTGAATATGGAACGCCTTTAGTATCAATAATAACATCAACAAAGTCAATCATATCAGCTATTTTATTAGGATTCTCAATAACGATTTGCCTAGCGATTTCTTCACCTAAGAAATTAAAAACTTCAAGCATTTCATCAGTGGTTCTAAAATATAATGAAGGAATTGATGTAATATTATTACGAGCTAATGGATGTCTTCCCCCACCAGGAACTTTTTGATTAACAATAATCTCACGATAAATTTTATCTTCGGGATTCAGTTGATGAACATCACCGGTAGCGATTAATATTTTTGAAGTGTGCATTACAACATCAACAATCTTTTCTAAATGATGTTGAAGATCTAAGTCACTTGAGAAGTCAGTTTGTTGAACTAAGTGAGTATAGGCATCAATTGGTTGAATCTCAACATAATCATAAAAATTAACAATATGCGCTAGTTCTTCTTCGGTTTTACTTTTAGCTTGAATAAAGACTTCTGATTCGTAGCACCCACTACCAACTAATAATCCTTCGCGATGTTTTTCTAATTCACTTCTTAAGATTCTAGCTGTTTTATAAAAGTATTTAGTACTAGCATGCGAAATAAGTTTAAACATATTTTTTAAACCAATACGGTTTTTAGCAAGCAAATTAACATGAAATGGACGACCAAAACGGTGAATCATATCTTCTGATACTAGATTATTTAAATTTTCGATATCACTAATCCCCATAGCTTTAATACGTAGGAGCATTTTCATTAATACTTTTGCAGTTGCCTCTGCATCATAATCTGCACGGTGATGTCCTTCTTCGTCAAATTCAACTTCATATCTTTTAACTAAAGCTGCTAAACCATGGCGAAAAGCATCTGGTTCTAGAGCTCTTGATATTTCCATGGTATCAATAACCGGGTTTTTAAATTCACCTAAACCATATTTACTGAAAGCCATTTCAATGAATGAGCAGTCAAATTTAGCATTTTGTGCCACCATAATCGAATCTTTGAACCATTCTTTAAATCTTTTAACCGCATTTTCTTCGTTATCTTTACCTTTAAGCATTGCATCGGTTATTTTAGTTATTTCGGTAATCTTCGGTGGTAATTTGCGTCCAGGATCTACTAGCTCACTAAAAGTATCAATAATTTCACCATCACGCATTAAAACGGCACCAATTTCGATAATACTATCACCACCAGCAGCATTAAAACCAGTTGTTTCTAAATCAAAAACACAATAAGTACTACCCATTAAATCTGATGAACGTGCATTACGAATGATATTTATGGTATCATCAACCATGATTAACTCAACACCATAAATAGCTTTAAATTTATCATTATCTTCTTTATCTTTGTTATAACCACTTAAAAATTTATGAATTTCAGGAAATGATTGAACACCATTATGATCAGTAATAGCAATAGCTTTATGTCCCCATTTAGTTGCTTGAGCAAGTAAATCTTTAGCTGAGACAACACTGTCCATTTGACTCATTTTTGTATGAGCATGAAGCTCGACTCTTTTAATTTCAGCATTATCTTTACGTTTAGTTTCTTTACTAGGAATTTCTTCAACATCTCTTAAGTTTAAAACTAGATCACGAGCAAAAGTATCATTTTTAGTATAACCGCGAAAACGATACCAGTTACCAACTTTTAAACCTTTTTTCCATATTTTAAATTCTTCTTCATCTTTAGAGAATATTTTTGCCAAAATACTATCTGTACCATCACTAATTTTTAGCGTTAAAATTTGAAAATTAGACTTTGATGATTTAAATTCTTCCATACCAAAAAGTAAAGCTTCTAAAGTAACACTGTTTTCTTCACCAATAATATCCGTAATCAAACTCGGTTTGGATTTAATTGGTTCACCAATAATAACTTTAAATTCTGGCTCTTCTTTAATAATTACAATTTCTTTTGTATCTTCTATTTCTTTTTTGATTTTAGCTCGCTTTTCATCATTAATTTTAGCTTCAATACTGTATCCAGAAATACCTAATGTATCTAACCATTTTATGATTTTTTTACTGTTATCAGCAATTAATGAAGCTTCAATTTTGCTAGCCACATCAATAGTAATAAGCTTTTCATTAACATTAATATCACTATCAATCAAACTAACTAATGAAGGGTTCTTTTTGGTTAAAATTTCAATATAACGTCTAAAATAAATTAAGATATCTTCTTCTTTAATTTCTTCATATAAAAAAACTAAATTAATTTTTGAGACATCTGCCAAACCTTTTTTACAAACAGAGACTAATTTTTCAGCTGGCTCCGGTGGTAAGACTTCATCTGATTTCAAGTAAACATCCCATGTTTCTTTTTCTTTATTAACAACTACTTTTACAATGCTAGCGTTAATAAATGCATCAGTTTCACTAAACTCTATCTTATCAAAAAATCTTTGTAATGTTTCATCTATTTTACTCATTACTTACCTCCATCATGTAATTTAATTATAGCATAGAAATTAACAAAGCTTATCCACAAAAAAGATAATAATTTATTTATTATCACCTATCGTACATAATGAGTATATAAGTTCATGCTCATAGCCTTTGATTAATTCTTCACCAACTTTTTTCTTTTTAATTATATTATAGTTGATTTTTTAGAGTATTTTGCATATAATAAGCATATAAGTTGTTGGTCGTGGCCGTCTGGCTGCGTTCAACAACTTTTTTTATTGCCTTTTAATAATTCTAACATCATTATTTTTCTTCACGATTATTTTGTTTAACCATTTAAAATGTTTAGAACTATATAGTTCAACAATTTGATACTGAAGAGCTTTTATCGTTAGTTTAGAATTACTTATATCAATTATAAAATTGGATGCCTGATTATCTTTTTTTCTTATTCTGTTGTATAGAGCGTTATTTCTGTTACTAGTGATCTCTTTTAAATCCCAATATTCACCATTTATTGAGTAATCAGCAGTTTTAATATTTTCTGGTAGTAATATTCTTGGTAACAGTTTTATTTCTATGCTCAATTTTTTTGATAACCATATAGCCATGTTAATTTCTTTATTACTTGGCTCTAGAACGACTTTCTTTCCATCAACTATATATTTTGTATTATTAATAATGATATAACTTTGTAATTGAACTTCAACTTTTTTTATTTTCAATATATCCCCCGCAAAATAAAAAATAGCACAAAAATATTTTGTACTACTTAGTTAAGTATATCAGTTACTAATTACTCTGTCATTATTTTTCTTTAGTTTTAAATACCTAAAGATGCCATAAATATTCATTAGTAATAGGACTATTATAACTGGTAACCACATTTGTGGTAGGAAAACTGCTATTAGAATCAATGGGATTATAATGAGCCAACTAATATCTTCATTAAAGATTAATTTGCCTAATATATAATTTTGTAAGATGGGAATCCATGCCATTGGGGTTCTTTTATTATAAATTAACAGATGATACTTATTTAAAAAGATTGACCATATGATATATATTAAAACACCAATTAATAAAAAGCTTTGATAAATAATTGCATTGGGTGCATTAAAAACATACCATATAGCATTCGGTATCCGACCTACTCCTGGAAGTAATAAAAATTTAACTCCAATCAGATTTTCTTCTCTAACATTAGCTGGATCTGGTGAAATATTAGCATCACCTCTGGTTTGAAATTCTCTTTGGCCATTAACTTCAACAATATCAATGACCCGATGTGTTATTGTTAAACCTTCAATTCCTCTAACTGATGATCTAAAAGTAATGATATCTCCAATTTCAATGGATGCTGGATTTTCAATTCTTCGGTTCACAATTACATCTAATTCATTGATATATGGTGCCATACTACCGGTAGCTATCGTATAAATACTAAAATTTGGCACATTTCCATTTTGTTCATAGACTTTCATTGAAAAGATTGAATATAGAATTAAAATAAGAAATAAAAAGAAGGAAAGAAAGATAATGCCAATCATAGACTTTCCGATTAGGGCGATTAACTTACTTAAAATTGATTTGTAATTCATTTGCATCGTCTCTTTCTATACTATTTATAAATCATACATTTCTTTTAAAAGATGAATATCACGATATTTAGCTTCTCTTAGTTCTCTTTGGTAATCTTCTTTCTCAAGTAATTCATTATTTGTTGCTAGTTCTTTTTCAATGTCATAAGGAACACGAATAAAATTAAATGATAGAGGATTATTATATTCTTGACTATCCATTTCACCTTCAACAATTAGATAGAAAGCTTGAGTTGTTTCCATTGGATGACTATCGTGAGCATCGTCCCTGATGATATCAGTTGGACAACCAACACTGCCACAGTTAATCATCGTTTTATTATAAAATTTTTCCATAAATTGTGAGTGAAGATCAGCAAAGATTAAGACATCAGCGGTTTTTTGACTAATTGTTTGCCCAGTTGGATAAAATTCTTTGATTTTAGCTTTATGGTCGGCTAAATTATTAATACGATTAGTCACATCTGATGGTGAAGCATGAAGTAATCTAATTAAACTACCACTCATGTAAAATTCATAAGAAAAAGCGAGGTTTTTAATTTTATCAATATGACTACCAATTTGTTTTTGATAAAAAGCTTGCCTTGAAGCATTTATTTCATTAAGATTTTTAGTTTCTTTTAGAACAAAATCTTCAAGATTACCAATTAAAATTACTTCACATTTTTCTAAAACTAAATCAATACATTCTTTTGGATGAGCTCCTTTACCGATAATATCACCTAAACAAAAGATTCTTTTGATCCCTTTTTCTTCAATATCTTTTAAAACTGTTTTTAAGGCTTCTAAGTTAGCATGAATATCTGCAATGATGGCTATTCTTTCCATATCTAATCACTCCTTATTATATATCCAGTATAACATAAGCAATAAAAAACAGATGAATTTTCTTCTCCTGTTTTTTATTTCAATGAATAATTTTTATCAGTTTCAACTGCTAATTTTGCAAGAAGATAGACTGAATAATGCATTGTATCTACTTGATATGATATTTCAGAACCAACTCTTTGATTAAAAATAGCTTTACCTAATGGCGAATCAATTGATATTTCCATAATATCAGTATGTTCATTAATTGGATATGTAACTAATCTTATGGTTTCTTCAAAATCGAATTTAGAACTTGAACATTTAACATCAATGGTGATTAAATCTCCTGGTTCAACAATATCTTCTTCAGAGCTTTTTTGGTAAGTTGTTGAATTTGCTAAAAGATTTGTTAATTTTTGGACTTCATAAGCATTTCCAATTTTTTTAGCTTTTTCAATTGCTTCAATAACTCTTTGCCTACCTTCGTCATCTAAGATTAATTTTATTGCTTTCACTTCTTTCTTTTAAAGAAAAGAGCAGATTACTCTGCTGCTTCTAAGGTTTCTGAAGTTAAATCTTCATCATCCATAAATTGGTTTTCTAAGACTTCACTAGCATCTTCAGCTAAATACTCATTTTCTAACATGATTTCAATATCAGAATATTGTTTAGCTCCAGTACCAGCTGGAATTAATTTACCAATAATAACATTTTCTTTTAAGCCTTTTAGCTCATCGACTTTTCCTTTTATCGCAGCATCAGTTAATACTCTTGTTGTTTCTTGGAATGATGCAGCTGATAAGAATGAATCGGTTTCTAGTGAAGATTTAGTAATACCTAAGATAATTGGTCTACCTGTTGCTGGTGCTTTACCTTCAAGAATTAACGGTTTATTTTGCTCCGCAAATTCTCTAATTGAAACGGTTAAGCCAGCAACAAAATCACTATCGCCTTCGTTATCGATTTTAATTTTATTAATCATTCTGCTTGAGATAACTTCGATATGTTTATCAGAAATATCAACACCTTGTGATTTATAAACTTTTTGGATTTCTTTTAAGATGTACTCTTGGGTTGTAATTGGATCAGTTACTGCTAATAATTCTTTAGGGCTAATTGCACCTTCAGTTAATTTATCACCAGCATTAACCATATCTCCTATTTCAACTTTTACTTTTGCCCCATAGCTAGTTACGTGTTCACGAGTGTCGATATCGTTTACAACAATAATTTTATATTTACCATTTACTTCTTCAATGATTTCTACTTTACCAGTGATTTCAGTAATGGTCGCTTTTCCTTTTGGTATTCTTGCTTCAAATAATTCTTCTACTCTTGGAAGACCTTGAGTAATATCATCACCTGATGCAACACCACCTTGGTGGAAGGTTCTCATGGTTAACTGAGTTCCTGGCTCACCAATTGATTGAGCAGCCATAATACCAACTGCTTCCCCGTTTTCAACTAGAATTCCAGTTGCAAGGTTAGCTCCATAGCATTTTTGACAAACACCATTAGCACACTTACATGTTAAGATACTTCTAATTTCAATGGTTTTAATACCAGCACGTTCAATTTTTGATACGATGTTTTCGTTAATCATTTCACCTTTATCAATAATTGTTTCTTTGGTTTCTGGATGAACAACTTTTTTCGTTGTAAATCTTCCTAAGATACGTTCACCAATTGTTTCAATAACTGAACCATCTTTTTCATCAACCAAGTCTTTAACTTCTAGTCCTGCAATACTACCACAGTCATGTTCTCTAACTAAAATGTCTTGAGCAACATCAACTAGCCTTCTCGTTAAGTAACCAGAGTCGGCTGTTTTAAGTGCCGTATCAGCAGAACCTTTACGAGCACCATGGGTTGATAAGAAGAAATCGTTAACTGATAAGCCTTCTCTAAACGAAGTAGTAATTGGGATTTCAACAGTTTCACCATTAGGTTTAGCCATTAAACCACGCATACCAGCCATCTGTGAGAACTGGTTAATCGAACCTCTTGCTCCTGAGTTCATCATCATAAAGATTGGGTTTTCATGATTATTATCACTAATTGCCTTTAATTCTTTTTGAACTTGGTTATTTACTGAGTTCCAAACTTCACATACTGAGGTGAATCTTTCTTCTTCAGTAATTAAACCACGAGCAAATTGTTTATTAATTTTATCAACTTTTTCTTTACCAGCATTAATAAATTCTGCTTTATTTTGTGAAGTTACAATATCAGATAAACTGAAAGTAACTCCCGCAATTGTTGAATATTTAAAGCCTAAATCTTTTAATTTATCAAGCATAATACTTGTTTCAGTTGTTTTATATCTTTTAAAGATTTGAGCAATAATATTTTGCAGTGACTTTTTATTAAATGGAGAAACTAGCGGCATTTCACTAATCACTTTTTTAATATCTGTTCCTGGTGCTAAGAAGAAATTAAGTGGTGTAATACCTTCAATATTTTCTTTAGTAGCATCATTAATATATTGATATGTTTCAGGTAAAATCTCGTTAAAGATTAATTTACCAGCTGTTGTAACAAGATATTGATCTTTTACTTCATCAATAAATAATTTATATTTAAATGATCTAACTGGAACAGCAAT
>Ga0123355_10000577_pt1 | contig 49447 bp, 62 predicted proteins | sample TergutEmb28metaG_3_FD_89872 | JGI IMG/M metagenome (GOLD analysis project Ga0123355, IMG submission 89872) | Embiratermes neotenicus P1 segment gut microbial communities from Petit-Saut dam, French Guiana - Emb289 P1 | ecosystem: Host-associated > Arthropoda: Insects > Digestive system > Gut ...
AATGAACCGTTACTTGCGTTGATGTCATAATTAGTAAATGCATGTGTGTTTAATACGCTTATTACTCCTGGGGCTACTTGAGGGTTTAATGCTGCTAGGTCATTATCTATAAATAGTCCATTACGTGCTACATTTCCTGTGAATATTACTTCATCTGCAATATTTAGAACTGGTTTATGCTGGTTATTATGGTGTACATATGCTCCTCCTCCGTTATTTGCTATGTTGCCTCTTATGGTCCCCCCTGTTATGTTCATACTTGTAGGCATATTTAGCTGACAGCAACACCCAAGAGCAAGATAGATGCCTCCACCATTGTCTCTTGCTATATTTTCACTAATTTCTCCATCAGACATTATAACATTGTTTGCTCTTACTCCTCCTGCCAATAGTCCACTATTCCCACTGATTTGTCCATCAGACATTGTAAAGTATCTTGCACGTACTCCTCCTGCTACAGTTCCAATATTTTCACTGATTTGTCCATCATGCATTGTAACGTTGGTTGCGCTTACTCCTCCTACACCAAGGAACCCTATTGAAGGACTAATATTTCCACTAATTTCTCCTCCATGCATTATCATATTTGTTGCCATTACTCCTCCTGCTGTGCCTCCTGAATTATCACTGATTTTCCCATCATGCATTGTAAGGTTTGTTACTCTTACTCCGCCTGCATCTCTGCTTGTTCCGCTTGCACTTGATCTGTTATCACTAATTTCTCCTCCATGCATTATCATATTTGTTGCCATTACTCCTCCTGCATAAGATCCAGCATTGTCACTAATTTCTCCTCCATACATTATTACAGTTCCTGCACGTACTCCTCCAGGACTCTCATTCGCGCCGAAATTTTCGCTAATTCTTCCACCATACATCGTAAAGTGCCCTGCACTTACTCCCCCAGCACCGAACTGAGACGTATAGTTTCCAGTAATTTCTCCTCCATGCATTATCATAGTGTTTGCACTTACTCCTCCTACGAAGGTTTCTAATGTATAGTTTCCGTGGATTCTTCCACCATACATTGTAAAGTGTCTTGCACGTACTCCTCCTATACCAGAAAACACACTATTGTTACTAATCTCTCCTCCATGCATTATCATAATATCTGCTATTACTCCTCCTACTTCTCCATCACCTTGTTGTCCGTTATTAGTAATTTTTCCTCCATGCATTATAAACGTTCCAGTAACATATACTCCAACACATATATTTCCACTTATTATTCCATCATACATTGTAAAATTTTCTGCTACTACTCCTCCATTTACTGTTCCATCATGCATTGTAAACTGATATATTTTTGCTCCACTATCGATAGCAGAAATTGTTCCATCATTCATTGTGAGCTGGTTTATCTCTGCTCCACTATCGATACCAGAAATTGTTCCTCCATTTATTGTGAGCTGGTTTATCTCTACTCCACTATCGATACCTCCAATTGATCCTCCATTTATTGTGATCTCGTTTATCTCTACTCCACTATAGATAGCTGCAATTGATCCTCCATTTATTGTGATCTCGTTTATCTCTACTTCACTATAGATACCAAAAATTGTTCCTCCATTTATTGTAAAGGTTTGTTGTTGTACTAGATACACTCCAGTTCCTAAGGTCCACGCATGACCAGAAATATTTCCTCCAGTCATCGTAAAGTATCCTCCACTTACATATACTCCGCCTCCATAATCAGACATATTGTCGCTGATGTGCCCTCCAGCCATTATAAAGGTTCCTCCACTTACATATACTCCGTCCTCCATAATCAGACATATTGTCGTTGATGTGTCCTCCAGCCATTATGAAATTTCCTCCGCTCACATATACTCCACCTCCATAAGTAGCCCAGTTATTAGCAATCCATCCGTCATTCATTGTGAAGGTTCCTCCACTTACATATACTCCACCTCCATAAGTAGCCCAGTTTCCAAAAATCCATCCTCCGTTCATCGTAAGGTTTCCTGATGTAATAACTTGCGCATTAATCTCTGCACCTGCTTCTATATATAGTGTTCCTCCTGCTTCAACAATTATATCTCCATATACAAACGCTCCTGCTACTAATTTTACTGTTTCTCCATTTCCTACTGTAAAACCTCCTATTGAAAAGTCAATTTCAGTATAAAGTGGCATTATTGGTATATAACCACCTAATTCAGCTATTTCTATATAATCTAATTCTTCTTTCTCTTCTTCATATTCATCTAAATATGTTTCTTCTTCGTATATATACGATTCTTCTTCGCTCGCCTCTATCTCTTGTTCATTCTCTGTTTCCTCTTCACAAATAACAACGATATTACTTTCATTATCGTTACCTAATACTATTTCCTCATATAAGCCCGCTAAAACTGGTAAATTCACAGTTAGTAACATTACTACTGCTATCACTCCTGCTGCTTTCCCGCATACCTCTTTCTATCTTGCTCTTCTCTTTCTTGTCCATTAAGTATATTAGTCCTATACACATCGCTATTCCTAACATTGCTATAAAATGAAAAGTGTTCATATCCATCAATTCTCCTTTATTATTTCAAAGTTTTACTTTTGAAGCTAATTTCTCTATATAAAGCGTACTATTTTTTATAAGCAATGTAAATGGTATTTTTTAGCCTCAACCCTTTATGTTCAAACAGGTTGCTCTTTCTCCTTAGGGATGTCTGCGCTTACTATATTTGTTAACATATAGTTAAGTTTTCTTGACAATTCTGCTACACTTTTTTATGTTTCAATAGCTTTTCCTAGGGAAAGTAAGTGCCTATCCTCTCTTGAATAGCACAAAAATAAACACACTATTTAACTTCCATAACTAAATAGTGTGTTTATTATATAGTACTTTTACTCATCGTCATCATCATCATCACCAGAAGTATTGTCTCCTCCACCAAAGATGAAATTAAGTTCTGGTATAGTAGCTCTTCCTGTTATATATGGTAATGGGTCTATGAATACTCCGGTTGACTCTAATTTCAAAATGCAAATGTGGCCCTGTAGAAAATCCTGTTGACCCTGCTAACATTACAAGTTGTCCTCTAGTAACTACATCTCCTCTATTTACAACTATTGCTGAACCGTGAGCATATAGTGTTACTATCCCTCCACCATGGTCTATCATTACAGTGTTTCCATATCCCATTGTGTATGTCGCCATTATAACTGTACCATCATTTGCTGCAACTATAGGAGCTCCCATCGGTGTAGCTATATCAACACCTGTATGCATTCTACTGTATCTAAAAATTGGATGAATTCTAAGTCCAAATCTAGATGTTATTATATAATTTCCTGGAGCTGGCCAAGCAAATTGTCCACCCACAAATGATCCTTCTAAATTCATAAGCGCTAACATTAAGATATCATTTTCTATATTGTTCAATATGAATCTAAAGGCATCTATTTCTGCTTGTATTTCTCTTTCTTCTGATGTTAATCTATCAAAATGATCTTGTCTTATCGTTCTTGTGTTTTCAATCGCAATTATACTTCTTTGTGCATGTTCCTGAAGTTCACTTAACTCTCTTTGCCTGTCACTATGCATTGCTCTTGTAACCTCAATAGCTACTCTTTGTCTTTCAAGTGTATCTAGCAAATCTGTATCATGTTGAGCTATTTCAGCTATAAGGAAAAAACTTGATATAAATTCCTCTAGTGATGTTGATCTTAATATTACATCTAAATACCTTGTTTCCCCTGCTTTATATTGTGCAACTAATCTTGCCTCAAAAGCTTCTCTTTGTTCTAAATAGCTTTCTTCTATACGATTTAATTGTGCTTCTATATCATCTATTTCTCTACTTACAATTAGCAGCTGTACATTAATTACATTCAGCTCTCCTTGATGTGTTTCTATTCTTTCGTCTAAACTACTCAGTTGTGCTAAAGTTTCTGTTATTCTATCTTGTAGAGCTTCTATTTGAATATTTCTTTCAAGTATTTCTTCTTGAATCAGAACTCGTCTTCCTTCTAAGGACGTTCTATACTCCGCAACGACAATAGTACACAATAAAAATATTAATGCAATAATAGCTGTAACCAGCAAGATTTTATTCCTTATTTTCAAGCTATCACTTCCTATACATCTAAGTATTTTCTCATAGAAATACTACTTCCTACTATGCCTATCCCAACTCCTAACAGTACATATACTACCGCAATTTGAGCTATCATATGGCTAAACTCTAACATTGATATTTGTATTAACGCTAATCCGAGGAGCCGTCCAACCTTCAATAAGAGTATATCCTATACTCACAAGCACTATCGAAAACAAACCGGATAATAGCCCTATTATTATACCTTCTATAATGAAAGGCGTTCTAATAAATCCATTTGTTGCACCAACATACTTCATTATAGAGATTTCTTTTCTTCTTGCGTGTACTGTAAGTTTGATTGTATTAGATATTATAAATACAGATATCATTATTAATATTAAAAGTATTATTAGCGTAATCGCTCTAATCCATCCACCAATATTCGCAAGTGCATTTATTGTATCATTTCTACTTGTAATATCATCTACATTTGATAACCCGCTTATTTGATATTGTACACTATCATTTAAATTTAAATCTGTTAGCGTTACAATAAATGAAAACGGGAACATTGTTGGCTCATGTCCTGCCATCAGATGCCTTCTATCACCAAGTCTGTTTTGCATTATTTCAAACGCCTCTTCGCTTGTTACAGGTGTTATATCATTAATGCCATCTATACCTCTCAGTTCTTCTCTCAGCCTCGTTATATCTGCCTCTGTCGCTTCTCTTACCATGAACACTTGCATACCTTGTTCACTCTCTACTTGTCTTAATACGTTTGTTATATTTTCACCTATCGCATAGAATAAACCAAACATTAGCATAGTAGCACACATAACACTTAAACATGCAAATGTTGATTTCTTATTTTTAAATACATTACTAATTCCTTCACTTAAGAAATAGCTAATTATATTAAATCTCACTACTATACCCACCTTTTCTATCATCTCTTACTATATTTCCATTTTCGATCTCAATAACTCTTTTCTTCATCTTATCTACTACATCTTTAGCATGTGTTGCAATTACTATTGTAGTCCCTCTTAAGTTAATTTCATTTAAAAGAGTCATGATTTCCCATGCTGTATCTGGATCTAAGTTCCCTGTTGGCTCATCTGCTATTATCATTGATGGATTATTAACTAATGCTCTTGCAAGAGCTACTCTTTGTTGCTCTCCACCTGATAATTCATGTGGATAAACTTTAGATTTATTACTAAGTCCAACTAAAGACAATACCATTGGCACTTGTCTTCTTATATGTTTTGGTGTAGCTTTTACTATGTTCATTGCAAAAGCAACATTCTCATAAACAGTTTTATCTGGCAAAAGTCTGAAGTCTTGAAATACAACCCCCATACTTCTCCTTAAGTATGGAACTCTTTTTGGTTTTAGAAAAGTTGTATCTCTCCCATTTATAATTAAGCTACCATCCGTAGGGTCTTCTTCTTTTAGTATAAGCTTAATAAGAGTCGATTTTCCTGAACCTGAAGCTCCAACCAAAAATGCAAAGTCACCCTTTTCAATTTTGAAGTTCGCATTATGTACGGCTTCTGTTCCTGTAGCATATGTTTTAGAAACATTTTTAAATTCTATCATTCTATTCTTACTTCCTCATTCTTTACATATTCTTGTCTTTACAGTATATCCTTAATATCGTTAAAATTCAATATTATATGATAATTGTAACACAATTGTAACATTAATATTCTTGAATTATAAAACTCTTTCTGCTACAAAAAAAGACATAAATTGACGTCATCATTTCAATTTACATCTTTTTTCTCTTTTTTACTTAAACTTTACTTTCCTCTGCTTATGATTTAACAATTTTCACTATATTCTCTGCTGTTAATCCATAATATTTAAGAAGTTCTGTTGCTTTACCAGATTTGCCAAATTCATCATTTATTCCTACTTTAATTAAATGAGCAGGGTTCTTTTCTACTAGCACTTCTGATATAGCTGTACCTAATCCACCTATTACACTGTGATCTTCTATACTGATTAGTCTTTTAGTTTCCTTTGCACATTTGATAATTAAATCTTTATCTATTGGCTTTATTGTATGAATGTCTACCACCCTAATATTTATTCCTTCTGCAGCAAGAATTTTCTTTGCCTCTATAGCTTCACTCACTGTTACACCTGTTGCAAACACAGTCGCTTCAGTCCCTTCTCCTGTTTGAATTCCTTTTCCTATTTCGAATTTTTGTCCTTCTTCATATATCACTGGAGTATCGAGTCTGCATAATCTCAAATATGTTGGTCCCTCTATTTCAGAAATTTCTTTTACGGCCCATTTAGTTTGCACATCATCTGATGTACAAAGCACCATCATGTTTGGCACTCCTCTCATTAGCCCTATATCTTCTATCATCTGATGTGACGCTCCATCTTCACCAACTGTTATTCCCGCATGTGTAGCACATACCTTTACATTAAGATTCGGATAACAAATGCTATTTCTTATCTGGTCATAACTCCTACCTGATGCAAACATTGCAAAAGTGCTTGCAAATGGTACTTTCCCTGCTGTAGCTAACCCTGCTGCTGTACTGAACATATCTTGTTCTGCAATACCCATATTGAAAAATCTGTCTGGAAAAGCTTTTGCAAATCCTGCTGTCTTTGTTGCTCCAGATAAATCTGCGTCTAAAACTACAATATTACTGTTCTTTGCCCCTAGTTCAGCTAATGCTTCTCCATAACTTGCTCTTGTCGCTTTAACTTTCTTTTCACTCATATTAGCTCCTCCATTGCTATCGTATATTCTTCTTCACTTGGTGCTACACCATGCCATGCAGCAAGACCTTCCATAAAGGATACTCCTTTGCCTTTAATAGTTTTTGCAACAATTGCTGTTGGCTTTCCTTTGATTTTCTTAGCTGAGTCAAAAGCAGCTATGATTTCTGGAATATCATGTCCATCAACATTTATAACTTCAAACCCAAAACTTTTAAATTTTTCATCTATCGGATATATATTCATTACTTCACTTACTTCACCATCTATTTGTAAGTCATTATTATCAACAATTACACATATATTATCTAACTTGTAGTGACTTGACGTCATTGCTGCTTCCCAAATTTGTCCTTCTTGTAGTTCACCATCTCCAAGTAGGCAATATATTCTATTCTCTATTTTGTCTAACTTTGCTGCTATTGCCATACCATTTGCTGCAGATAACCCTTGTCCAAGTGAACCTGTTGACATATCAACTCCTAGCACACCTCCCATATCTGGATGTCCTTGAAGTTTACTTCCTAGTTTTCTTAAGTTTTTAAGTTCTTCTTCTCCAAAATATCCTCTTTGCGCTAGTACACTATATAGTGCTGGCGCACAATGTCCTTTAGATAACACAAACTTGTCCCTTGCTTTCATTTGAGGCTCTTTTTCATTAATGTTCATTTGATTAAAATACAAAACTGTTAGTATGTCTGCGCACGATAGCGACCCTCCTGGGTGACCAGATTTGGCATTATATATACCTTCTAAAATGCCGTCTTCTAACTTTTGTAGCAATTTGTTTAAGTTCGTCTACGTCCATTTTTATACCTTCCTTTTTAATATGTTTTTATATAATATATACTTGTATTGTACATTGTAAAATGTACAATGTAAATTAAAAAATGAACAAATTTTACAATTTGTTCATTCTTCAATTAATTACCCTTGTGTGTATGGTAAAACAGCAATATGTCTTGCTCTTTTAATTGTATTTGTTATTCTTCTTTGATGCTTTGCACAAGCTCCTGTTGCTCTTCTTGGTAATATTTTACCTTTTTCATTAATAAATTTCTTTAATTGCTCTGGATTCTTATAATCTAACTCTACTTCTTTGTTGCTACATAAGAAACATACTTTTTTTCTCATTTTTCTAAATCTTGGATTATAATCATCATCACCATTGTTGTTTTTTCTTTTATCTTTACTATTTTTATTATTTCCTTTTCTATCTGGCATTTTGATTTTGCCCCCCTTCATTTAAAATGGCAATTCATCATCTGAAGATACTGAAAATTCTGATGTTTGTGATACTTCACTTCCAAATGTATTCGCGAAATCTGAAGGCGCTCCATCTCTTTTGCTATCTGCAAAATATGCTTCTTCAGCAACAACTTCTGTTGCATAACGCTTTGTTTTATTTTCATCTTCCCAGCTTCTTGTTTGAATTCTGCCTATTACACCAACTTGTTGGCCTTTTTTGAAGTATTTACTACAAAATTCTCCTGTTTTACTCCATGCTACTATATTTATGAAATCCGCTTGTCTTTCTTCTCCTTGTTTTACAAATCTTCTGTTTACTGCTAAAGAGAAAGATGCTACTAGCGTATTATTTGTTTGAGTATATCTCACTTCAGGATCTTTTGTTAAACGCCCCATTATTATTACTTTGTTCATAAAATTATACCCTCTTTCTTTTAATAATTAAGAATTTAGGAATACATGAATAATTATTAAAAATTATTCTCCATCTCTTACGACAATAAACTTGATTACGTCATCAGTAATTCTATAAATTCTTTCTAATTCAGTAATTGAATTTGGATTAGCTTCGAATTTTAATAAGATATAGTGTCCTTCTGTATGTTTTTTAATTTCGTAAGCTAGTTTCTTTTTACCCATTTCTTCTACTGAAACTACTGTTCCATCATTATTAATCAGATCAGAAAACTTCTTAACTAAAGCTTGAATCGCTTCGTTTTCTAAATTTGGATTAATAATGACAATACTTTCGTATTTGTTCATCATTTTCCACCTCCTTTTGAATATCACCCACACCTCAAGGATATGAGTAAGGATAAAAAATAGCCTTGCTATCTTTTAGACAAAGCTTATTTTAACATATTTGGGGCCCTATTGCAATACGAAATTAGAATTTCAAGCCCTTATTGTTATATTTTTCATATTTCTATTTAACCTTTAAATAATCTTCATTTTTTACTGCAACCATATTTGTTTCTTTTTGAATCACATCATATGCTCTTTTCCTTATTCTATAATGTTTATTTTCCTTAATCATTATAGCCCACAAGTACATTATAGCAAAGAAAATTGCAATATTTTGAAAATATATTATAAGTACACTACTTAACGCTGTCAACATTATAATTACTATATTAGACATTTGATTGACGGCTTTTTCTACATTTGTTTTGTCTCGTCTCAACTTCAGGAGGCTCTTAATTATTCTTCCCCCATCTAGCGGATACAGAGGCATTAGATTAAATACAAGAATTAAAATATTTGAATAAATAATTAGCTCCCTTAGCTCTGAACTCAAAGTAGCAAACATAGCAATCAAAATTATAAACAAATTTACTATCGGTCCGGGAGATAGCAATAGCTATTTTCTTAATCTCCACAATTTTTCTACTTTCATATGTCTCAAAAACTACTGTCAAGCCAAAAGGCACTATATGTAAAGACTTAGGCTTAAGCCCTAAGATAATTCCAACCATTAGATGACCTATTTCATGTAACAATGCAAAAAACATAAGCCAACTATAAATTTCTATTTGACGAGTCAAAATAAAGATAACAATAATTATAAATATTTGTAAGTTGATTTTTATTTGCAATAGCTTTTCCGCTCCTTTTCATATGAAAATTTAGATTTAATTGAAATTTAGTACTAAATCTGGATCCACAAATCTACCTTGTTTTCTTATCTCAAAATGTAAATGTGGCCCTGTAGTATTCCCAGTTGCTCCTACTTCTCCTATAGCTTGCCCCTTTTGTATATACTCACCTTCGGATACATATATGCTGCTTAAATGCGCATACAATGTTACAAGGTTTCCATTCTGTATCTTTATATGATTTCCGATAACCACCGAACTCCTGAAACCCTAATTACAACTCCGTCCATTGCGGATGCAACCATTGTTCCTGTATTTGCAGCAATATCTATTCCTGTATGAAATCCAGATACATTTGGAAAAGGAGATATCCTATAACCAAATCTTGACGTAATCACCCCGGTTAGTGGCAACCCTAAATAATAGTTTTCAATAATCTTTTTTGCATCTAACTCCATTTGACTCAAACTACTTATTTCATCTGAATTTTCTATAATTGGACCTCCAACTCCCGTCCTGTCTATATCCTCATATCCATCTCCTTCTATGTTTTCTTCATAGTAATGGTCTTCCATCTCCGTTTCTTCTTCATCTTCCTCGTCTTCGTCATCTTCGTCATTTCCCGTCACTTCCTCTTCTGTACCATCTCCAAACAACTGCCATCCATTTACTCTTTCTACTAATGCATTGTATATCCCGTTAATATCCATGTTATATGAAAGTATTCCTCTAACTCCATTTATCGTATTATTTGAAAAGTCATGATTTATTCGACCAATCAAATAGAAGCTAGAATATATCAACACACACACAATTAACTGAAAACCCATTTTTCTTAATAGATTAAAATTTGGTTTTTCACCCACATTTACTCTAGCTGAACTAGGATAGTTAGCTTGTATCTTTTTTCGGTAATATATTTCTTCCGCCCTTCTTATTCTTTCATCCGGGGTTAAAGTTCTTTCCAAAGTAAAAACACCTCTCCTTTGTAACATATTGTTAATCAATATATATTCAAAGAAAAAGTGTTTAGAACTTCATCTGTGTTATTACGGCTAGACCTCACTCGGAATTCCCAATAGCAACAAGCTTTGGCCATCTTACAACGATCCTCTACGCTTATATTACTCCCATTAATATAAGATTCATGATGAATAATACAATTAATGCAACTAACACTGTTTTTAATACCTTATGCCTTCCGCCATTTCTTTTTTTATGTTTAGACTTAATCTCACCTTGTCGTTCAATATTTGAAATATAGTTGCTAATCACCATTTGTGCTTCATTTACAATATAGTCTCTATTTCCCTTTTGGCTTTCGTCATTCTTCTGTGTGCTCTTCTTACTATTTATCATATTCAAATTTTTAATTTTCACTACGCTTCCGTTCTTCTTGTATTTGGGTATCAGTAGCAAGCTTTGATACGTTTCGCAGAAACGCTTCGCTTATATTTGGTTTTAATATTACAATTGCTTCGTCTACTATATTAGACGGTAAATTTTTTAATATTATCATGTTTTTCATCTTTCCTGTATCCATATGTATCCACCTCTAATATAAGTTTTTCCTCTTTTGGTAATTTTATACACCCATTTCTCTTTTGGGCGGAAGAATCACTACATTTATATCCTCAAGTTTATTATATTTCTTTATAATATCTTCTGAGAAACTTGCAAGTTCATTAGAAATTATAAATGTACTATAGTTATCATTTATTAATTCTGCTATTTTCTTATCTGTATCATCAGGATTTTCCACATCGAAAACATCTAGTCCCAGCGATTTAAATATCCTGAAACTCTTTTTATCCTTTGCAAATTTAATCCACGAAACTTTCATTATCTCATCACCCATTAATAGTTTGTGTATTTTCGTGATTTTTATGCCAAATTCAAATTCAAACATGAAAAAAGGCAGATTTATAATTTTAACTCTGCCTTTTTCTGTTTTCCTGATATCTTTATACTTCTCTTCTAGCTTCTCTTTTCTTTTAGTACTAAAACTAATAATAATCCTGATATTGCTATACTTACTAGCATCTTATATCTAAACATATTTGTATCATCAGCTGTCGATACCGCATTCCCTGCTCCTTGATTGTTATTTTCTTCTTCTGGACGATACTCTCCTTTTACTTCTCCATCATCTTCATTGTTGTTATTGTTACCGTTCTCATAACCATTGCCATTGCCACTTCGCACTACATACATATATTCTGTGTCTAGCTCTTCTTCTAGCAGGTTAATATATCCTACTGTCCCGTCTCCATATGCTTCTGCATCATATATCTCTGACCTACTTACTATAATTCTTCCTGTTCCTCCTTCATCTGTCACCTTAAATGCTACTTGAATATCTCTATAGTCTGGATTTCCTAGCTCTACTCCTAAGTCTGGGTCAAATGCTTCTATTCTGTTATCTTCTAAATGTCTTGTTCTTATTTCTACTGCTTCTGATGCGTCTGTAGTTACTTGTCCACTGCTATCTATCATTATCCATTCATAGTTTAGATTTGTACTGTGACTCGGCAAGAATTCTAATCCTGCTGGGATATCATTTACTATCTCATTTACATATCCTGCTATTGTTCCTTCATTAAATACTCTTATTGTTTGGATGATGATGCTTCCAGCTGTCATTTGTACTGGATTAGCTGATTTGTTTATTGGGAATGTATATATTAGTTCTCCTTCAAAGTCATCTGGCATTGATACAATTGGTGCTCTATTTAAGTTAGTAACTACTCCGTTTGTTTCTACATGTCCAATAAATGTTCTTAGTGCTAAATTGAATACTAATAGAGATCCTTGCTGCTCTAACTTATTTGCTACATCAATTTGGACAACTTCTGTTATAACTTCCACTTCTATCATCCCTGGGTTACATAGTCCCTGCCCTACACATATACATTCTTCTGCTACCCACTCTTTTGTTATATCTACCTCTCTCGTTGCTGTTACTCCTGCTATAGCCATAGCTATAAAGTTTCCATTCTCTATTCTTCCTACTGTTATTCCATTTGGTTCTACTATTACAAATTCATTTCCTTCTTGCTTAGTTTCCACTTTTATATAGAATGGATCCACTATTCTTTCGTATCCATCTGGTGCTTCTACCTCTTCTACACGGAATATGAATACTTCACCATCATATGTTATTTCCATATCCTCTAGTCTTATTGTTCCTGCTAATGTAGTTTCATGTAACCCCATGTCAACTTCAACAAAGTCTGAATTATCCCATACCAATCTAGTTATCTCAAATTCTGCACTATTATCTGTTATAAGATTCCCTTGCTCATTTGTTTTTCTTATATATAGGTCAAAATTTCCTTCAATGGATTCTTTCTTATTCACTACATTTATTGTTATTACATTATCTTCTCGTGATATCTCTATTCCTAGTATATTCTCTGGTATAAAGATTTCATCTTCCATTCTTCCTAACTCAACAAGTATTATTGCAAAGATGTCGCCATCTTGTATAGCTGTCACCCTCAAATAAAATGCATCTTCTATTTTCATATATCCTTCAGGAGCCACTGTCTCCTGTATACGAAGTATAAACTCACCATCACTTGTTATTTCTATATCTTCTAACCTTATTGTTCCTGCTTGTGTAGTTTCATGTGTTTCTATAAGAATCTCAATAAGATTAAGATGCGAATTATCCCATATTAATTTGGTTATCTCAAATTCTGCACTGTTATCTGTTATAAGGTTTCCTTGTTCATCTATTTTCCTTATATAAAGGTCAAAACTTCCTTCAGGATTTCCTCCACTAGATGGTGTAAACTCTACAATTATTGTTACTTCATTTCCCATAAGGTGTATGCATACATGATCTATATTTTGTGGCACAAACACTCCTGCTTCCATTATTCCTAACTCAGCTTCTTTAACTACAACTTCTCCCCATTCCATCCCAGTTGTTATTCTCACATAGAATGGAATTATTGTATTGCTATAACCATCTGGTCTCCTTGTATTTACTACTCTATATGTCAACTCTTCGTCAGCTCTTACCTCTATGGACTCACCATTTACTATTAAAGTTCCTGTAGCAACTCCTACTGCAGTATTATCATCTGTAGTATGATATATGTTCGTATCCGCGTCTTGCCACTTGTCTCCCGGCTGTCCAACTTCAAGTTCCCATACTTTATTACCTATAGTTCCATCAGCTCCAACAAAAGTTGGATTAATAAAGACATCCTGATCCAAAACAATTACTGGGCGTATTGCCCCACTATGAACAGCCATAGACCAAGAGAAAAAGTTTACTGGTCCTCGGCTATTGTCAGCAATTCTAGCTATAGTAGGAACCTGCGTCGCTATTTGTGTTGCTAAAAAATATTGTTGATGCGTCTTTGCTACAGTTGTTCCAAATATTAGTCTGTCTCCAATTCTATTTCCAACAGGTCTAATTATCGCACCATCACTTCTTACATATGATATAAGCATATCTACATCATTTACATTCATACTTCTTGCTTCTGCAACTATTGGCGACGAATATAGCTCACTAACTATTTCGTTTAGTATGTCTACTGCATTATTCCCTCCGCGCTGTTCCGTCTAAGAACTAAACTACTTGTTGTAGGTGTACTACTAATTAATGTTATCTGTCCATTATCTAATGACTTTATTTGCCACTGTAAATTTTGTGTTGTAAAGTGTTGATCCGTTGTATGCCCCGATAAAGCTGCAGGCACTGTATGCGAACCAACTGTCGGCGTAAAATTCACAAAATCTCCAACTTGCGGACTCCTCAACTCAGTTAACACTCTTGTTATATCAAATGTAGCCCTATCGCTTGTTATTAAAACCCTATCACAGTCTACTACTTCTAATATCATGTCAAAGCTTCCTATTTTTCTGTTTTCTACATCAATAGTAAACGTTACTGACTCCATCCAATGATGGCTTTCAATATCTACCGTTACTCCTTCTAAATCATATTCCTCAAAAGAATAGAAGTCATCATCGTATACCAGTCTACCTATTAATATCTTATCCAAACTCGCTGTCATATCCCCTACATCAAATCCAGGAAGAATTTTTATAGCAAAATTTTCATTTACTATTTCATATCCATATGGAACTACGGTTTCCTTAAATACAAACATTCTTCCATTTACTGCTTCCAGAATAAATTCTTTTTCTATTATCCCTGTTATCCAACCACTTCCATCAGATTGGCTTGATGTTGTATACGCTGTTTCCGACTCTCGAGCCACAGTCCATACATGTCTTGCCCATCCACTAATCTCCGACCACACATATTCTTGCTCAAATATATATTCTACTATCTCAAACCCTGCTTTGTCACTTAATATCAAATTCCCTTCTTCATCTACTTTTCTTAGCAATAGGTCCATTCCGCTAGTTATACCAACATTCAATATTTCTACTTGTACTATTTGTATGGGTTCACTACCATAATAATAATTTTCTCCATGTAGCACCCTAACAGTAGCCTCTTCTCTCGTCCAGCCATTATGATAACCATGATCAGTGTACATGAATCCACAACACCATTCACAATAATTCAGACCTAAATATACTCCGCTCACTTGTATTTCATTTCCTACTTGGTGGGTTGTTACTTTAACATAAGTTGAATTCAAAGGTGGATGATATCCAAATGGTACAGTTCTTTCATCTATTCTAAATATTAACTCTTGCCCCGCATATTCTATTGGTATATTTGGTATCCTTATAACCCCTGTTGGCAAATTATCATCATCTTGATTCTTATAGCTTGTTCTATGATGATATTCTCCTGTCCATAAGTGCTCAATTACTAAATGCCTTAAAGTAGGCGATTCGAAAGGGTCACTTGTCCAAGCTCCGTGTCTCTGTCATCATTCTTACATCAAAATATACAAAATCACTTACTAATAGCTCTGTATGCCAACAAACATTCGGAAATAAACTAAATTGAGTTGGCCAACAACACCATAAAAAGCCGATTGCCTTATTTATTACTAAGTCAAATGTTGGAACTGGTCTATTCTCTACATCTATTTGTAAATATATCTGATTTCCTGGCGTAAACATTATATTTACTCCGTCTACATGGTACTCTTCAAAAACTATAGCACCTGACCAATCGCATTCTACCATTCTGCCTATCTGCTTTCTATACCAAGTAAAGCTATCAAATACATTAAATCCAGGTAGGAATTTAATAGCAAAACTATCTGCTGCCATATATCCTTCTGGCGCTTTCACTTCAGTAATTTGAATAACAACACCACTATTTACTCTAAACTGAGTATATTCTAATATAAATCCTGTTACCCATCCACTGCCAAAAACTGAATCTATTTTTGTAAAACGTGTTGGTCCTTGATCAAAAAGATCCGAAGAAGTATATATCATACTTCCAAAATCGTCTTCTATAAATGAAAACCCTTCTATATCAAAAATCGCATAATCATGTACCAAAAGATTTCCGTCTTCATCTACTTTATTTATAAGTAGTTCAACGTTATTATATAGTGGTTCTTGTATTTCTAGTGTTATAAAAAACTCTCCATCAATAAATGCACCGCTATCATTATAAGAAGAATGATACCAAGATAAAGTTACACCTTCTATAGTTTTAGGTATGAAAATTCCTTCTTCCACTATACCTATCTCAATCTCCGTTGTCCCTAAAGTCGCTTCAGATATCGCTCCATCAATTTCTTGAAAAATTCTTATATAAAAGCTTTCTTCTAGCACTGCATATCCCCATGGAGCTATTGTTTCTGTAATTCGGAATATAAATTCATATTCACCTTGCTTGCCCCACCACGTGTATAGCCTTGCTGTTTCTTCCATGCCTGTCGTTCCCATCCATGTAGGGCGCGTTACGTTTAATCCGGCTTGGTATTCCTGCTATCTCGAATTCTGAATTGCTATGCGTCACAGGGAACCCCATCGCATCTAATCTTATTATCTCTAAATGATATGGGACAGGCCACAGTGCAGCTCTAGGCAAAATCCCATGCAATTCTAAGTCGAGGTATTCATAGTAGTAATATTCTACTTCCTCAACATTTTCATCTATCTCTTCTTCATAATATTCAATTAATTCCTCTTCTTGCTCTTCTTTTTCCTCTTCCACATCTTCTAATACATATTCTTCTATTCTTTCCTCTATCTCGATATAACTGTCTTCCGCACCTACCCAATATGCATATATGTGTGTTAGTGGCTGACTAATATTAAGAAAAATCATCACCGTTACTATTAGTATGGTTATCATCATCTTTTGTGTTCTTTTCATGTTTTCTCCTCCTATGAACCTATTCTCTCTATATGAATCGTACTATTTTTTCTGAAGAATGTAAATGGCAATTGCTGCCTAAACGCTTATGTCCCAACGCCTTTACCTGTTTCTCCTTAGGGAACTACACTTCCTGTTTTACCTTCTCATATATTAAACTTTTATTACAATTTTATTTCATTCTTTACTTTTTGAGTGTTTTTCTTACGCTTCCTTGGTTTCTATAGCTTCCAGCATACAAAAAAGGATGCACTTATCTCATGCATCCTTATGTTATTTATTTAATATTGTTAGATAAACATATATTGGACTTTACCAAAATCAGTTACATCTAATTGTTCCATTCCATATTTATATAATGGTTTCTCTTTATACTTATCTACTTGTACAGCTTTTCTTTGTCTTAGACTCTCTTTAACGTCTAGTACTCTTTGGTTTTTAGAACCTCTGAATAATAGCGACCAATCTCTTTGCCTTTCTACGAATTTTCCATCTACTAAAACATTTATACAATTCAATAATTCTAATATTTGTGAATTTGACTTTGACATTTTAAATAATTCTTCAAATGTAAATCCTGTATAGCACCAAACATTGATACTATGATTCCTACAAAACTCTGCCACTTCAAGACATGCTTCTACTTGGAAAAACGGATCTCCTCCAGATAGCGTTATACCATCTTGTCCTTCTAAGTGTAATAATTCTCTTTTTATATCATCTATATCTGCTGAAAATCCACCATCAAAAGAATGCGCTCCTGGATTGTGACAACCAGCGCAATTATGTTTGCACCCTTGCGTCCAAAGAACAGTTCTTATTCCCTCTCCGTCTACTATACTATCTACTTGTAAATTATCTGCTAATCTTATGTTCATTTTTATTTTTCCCCCTGAGTACGTTTTCTTAATCTTATTTTATTTTGTGTTTAGTACGATCTTTTTCTTCACTCTTTTTACTGTTATTAAATCTGTCTACTGTCCCTACTAAATATCCTGTGATCCTTCTAATTCTTTCGAACTCTACCTCGTCCTCTACTCTACCACATCCAGGACATTGTCCATTTATCACTCCTGTATATCCACAAACCGGATCTCTATCAACAGGATGATTTATTGCTCCATATCCAATACCAGCTTCCTTCATCATTCGAACTATCTTTTCAAATGCTTCTATATTCTTTGTTGTGTCACCATCTAGTTCCACATACGTTATATGTCCTGCATTCGTAAATTTATGATATGGCGCTTCTACCTTAATCTTATCAGCTGCTGTAATCTTGTGGTTTACTGGTATGTGGAATGAGTTTGTATAATAGTCTTTGTCTGTTATTCCTTTTAATTTTCCATACATAGCTTTATCTATTGCAGTAAATCTTCCTGACAATCCTTCTGCTGGTGTTGCTATAAGTGAGAAATTTAAGTTGTGCTTTTGTGAATACTCGTCACATCTTTTTCTCATGTGTCCGATTATTTCTAATCCTAACTTTTGAGCTTTTTCGCTTTCTCCATGGTGCTCTCCAATTAGGGCTTTTAATGTTTCTGCTAATCCGATAAACCCTATTGTTAATGTTCCATGTTTCAATATCTTTCTAATTTTATCATTAGGCTTTAATTTTTCACTATCTATCCATACACCTTGTCCTAACAAAAATGGTGCGTTAGATGCTTTTTTAGTACACTGCAATTCAAATCTTTCTAATAGTTGATCTTTAACTATTTCTATTCTTTCATCCAGTTCTTCATAGAATTTTTTCATGTCTAGCTTTCCATTAACTGTCTCACCATGCTTTATTCCCAATCTAGGTAAGTTAATTGATGTAAATGAAAGATTTCCTCTCCCTGGTGTTACTGATCTTGATTCATCAGCACTGTTTCCTAGCACTCTTGTTCTACATCCCATGTATGCAACTTCTGTATCATAATCACCTGGCACATAATATTGCTTGTTAAATGGTGAATCTATGAACGAGAAATTTGGAAATAACCTTCTTGCTGATACTTTACATGCTAATTTAAACAAGTCATAATTTGGATCTTCTTCGTTATAGTTAATACCTTCTTTTATTTTAAATATCGATATTGGAAAAATAGGTGTTTCACTCTTACCAAGCCCTGAGTCTGTTGCGAGCAAGAAGTTTTTGATTACCATTCTTCCTTCCGGGCTTGTGTCTGTCCCCATATTGATTGAAGAAAATGGCACTTGTGCTCCTGCTCTAGAATGCATCGTATTTAAGTTATGTATAAAAGCTTCCATTGCTTGATATGTAATACGATTTGTTTTTTCCATTGACTTTTTATATGCTAATTTAAATAATTTTTGTAACCCTTCGCTATTCCTGCAATATTCATCAAATATAGGAAGATCAAATTCTATACTTTCTAGTCTATCTATCCTAGTAGTAATACCATTAATAGCTACAAATTTATCAAAATCTGTAAGTTCTAAGAAATCATAAACACTTTGCTTCATTTGTTTTTTAAAAGTTCTTAAAACTCCTGGTGCTAAATAGTAATCAAAAGATGGTATTGATTGACCTCCATGTTGATCATTTTGGTTTGCTTGTATTGCAATCGCTGCTAATGCTGCATACACCATTATATCCTTAGGCTCTCTTAAATGACCATGCCCTGTTGAGAACCCCTCTTTAAATAATTTTCCTAAGTCTATCTGACAACATGTTGTAGTTCCCATTGGCATAAAATCCATATCATGAATATGTATTTCTCCACTATCATGACTATCAACAAATCTTCTTTTTAACAAATATGACTTTGCAAATTCTTTTGATACCGTACTTCCATATTGTAACATTGTTCCCATTGCAGTATCTCCGTCAATATTCGCATTTTCGCGTTTGCTATCATCTTCATTTGAAGATTTGAGTCCTAAATTTTCTACTGCTTTTAAAAACTTATGTTGTTGTTTCTCATCAAAGAATAATTGTCTTGACTGGTTTCTTCTTTCACGATAACTTGCAAATGACTCACCAACATCATCATACTTATTCTTTCTTAGTTGTTCTTCTATGATGTCTTGAACCTCTTCTATCTTTATTCTAGAAACTCCCAAACTCTCTATATGTGAAACTACTTTATTGTATACCTTGTGAACGTCGTGTTCTGTATATTTAGGAACTTCTTCCTCTTCACTCCTAACACTATCAAAACCTTTTTTGATTGCTAGTGCGATTTTTCCTCCGTTAAACTCTACCTTCTTACCATTTCTTTTTACTACTTCTATTTCAAGATGCTTCTCTTGCTCTCCCATATTTTGCCCCCCGTATTCTTCGAACTCTGCTCGCGTTAAATATTGAATGGTAAAGTAACAAATTATTATTACTCTTTGCCTGAACTGTATTCTATATTTTAAAGAAAATATGGTCAATAGTTTATTGCAAAATGTAATACAATTGTAATATTTGTTTTTTTGAGAATTTGGTATTTTCTAGAGTCTTTTCCTTTTTACATTTTCGCCATTTCGCCTGTTGCATAAGCATTCTTAAGGTTTTGTCTTTTTAAATTTTTTCGTGATTTTTTCATGTTTTGAAAAAAATGATTTTTTTATAATGCCCTTTTTTATATCTTTTGGGTACATAATGAATGGCGATTTTTTTATGAATTTTATGACATCATACTATTCGGTTAATATTTCCGCTCGTGTAGTCCTTTCCTTCCATTCTCTCGTAGTTTTTATGTTTTTGTATTATGTCGTTTATCTCGCTAATACTTTCATCTAATATATCAATCCTAACCCAGTCTACATCTAAATCTTCGCAATCTATTGATGTTATCTTTGAATTGTAAATAAACATAGTACAACTATTTGAATCTGTATATATAGGAAACTGAAATCCCATTCTATCTTTCAAAATATATTTTCCTTTTTCGCATGCCTTGCTACAATTCTTCGGATTTCCTATAATACAATATTCAGAAGTCATAAGCAAAGCCCTTCCATATATTATCGCTTCCTTTGCAGAATTACCAGAAATAGAGTTTATGCTGTCTTTATCTAATTCAGGTGATACTGTATATCTTTCAACTCCCATTTTCTCTAACTCTACTACTGAATTATTATTAAATACATTCATTGTATAATTTGCAACTAACTTTAAGTCCTTACTCTTGATAGTTTTCTCATCTTCCATCTTTCTAAGTAATTCTATGATAGACATATTTGAGACAACAATTCCCTCAATCTTCTTAGTTCTTAAAACCTCTCCTATATGCTCTCTTATCAGTTTTTCATATGCACTCTTTGTTATTGCAGGCAAATAAATATATGCTCTAAAATTATCACATATATTTGTAACTGTTCCTTCATATTCATCATCTATAAAATATCTAAAAGGAATATATATATCATCTATACCTTTTATCAGTGCATAATCTTTATTTTTATCTAGTCTACTTAGAAGCAAAGATATCCCCTGCTTTCTCCCCTCTATTTTAGACTTTTCACCTATTTTAGAATCACATGAACCTAAAGCTTCAGCTCCAAATTTAGATTCCTTAGAATCCCTTTTGAACTCATTAGCTATTTTTTCTTCTAGCTTAATTAATCCTTCTCTCCTTATTTCATTTACACTACTAATAGGAACAAATACATCTTCATCCATATCTATCTTAATGCTTGAAACATTGAAAATCGTATTTCCTGTTTTAGATATTTGCTGAGAAATTCTTTCTAACTTAAGTTCAGTTCCAGCAGAGTCTGTACTTCCTGATAAGTTCTCACAAACCGCGCTTAAATATTCTATGGCTGTTTTTGTATCTACATCTTCAAACACTACTTTTGCCTGAGTTCCCTTTTTCAATTTCAATGTACAATTTACATCTCTTTTCATATTTTCCTTTGAATTTATATAGGTAATATCCTTGTTTAGCTTAAGCGACACTGTCTTATATATCTTGTCTCCTGATTTTATCCTTCCTTTGATTCTTCCGGATCGTGATTGCTTGTCCTTTTTTTGCTACTTTAATATTTTGATCATTCTCCATAAGTTCAGAAATTTTACAAGAACTTTCTCCTATCGCAACGCTGTCTCCTAATTCTATTTCCTTTTCCGTTTTAAACTTAACATACCCTTTGTTTGGGTTATATGCATGCACTTCTCCGTACTAAAAGTCCAGTATGATTTGGCCTTTCTTTATATATCATCTCTTTTCCTAATTTTCCTTTTAAGTACCCTGTACTTCCGTGCACCTCTATTAAATATCTGCAGCAATATCTCTCTATCAGTTTCGTCCACAATATATTCTTGATCGCTATATGCTAAATCTATATATTTTCTATATATTCTAGTTACAATCCCGTGTGTATTCTGGAGATTTCATTCTCCCCTCTAACTTTAGTGATGTTACTCCTGTTTTTATTAGCTCAGGAAGTATATCTAAAGTAACTACATCTTTCGGGCTAAGTATATATCCTTTATCTAAACATCTGTCATCTGAAGTATTAATAAGTTCATACGGCAGTCTGCATGTTCCTGCACATCCACCTCTATTTCCGCTTCTGCCACCTATCATGCTACTCATTAGACATTGTCCTGAATATGAAACACAAAGAGCTCCATGAGCAAAAACTTCTATTTCTGTTTTTGTATTCTCACAAATATTTTGTATTTCTTCTAAGGGCAACTCACGTGCTAAAACAACTCGTTTAATACCAGCCTTTTCTAAAACCTTCACACCATTTAAATTATGTACGGTCATTTGTGTGCTAGCATGAATCTCTAAATCAGGAAATACCTCTAATACTTTCTCCGCCAATCCCAGATCTTGTACTATTACGCTATCAATTCCTGCCATATATGCGGACTTTAATGTCTCTAATACTTCTTTCATTTCTTCATTTTTAATTAATGTGTTCAATGTAAGAAATGTTTTTACTTTTCTTAATTTCGCATACGTAATTGCTTTTATTAATTCTTCATTTCCAAAATTCTGGCTATTAATTCTTGCATTAAACTTGTTTGCACCAAAGTATACACTATCCGCCCCATTCTGTACGGCAGCAACTAAGCTCTCAAAATCTCCAGCAGGTGATAAAAGTTCTACTTTTTTCATTGTTCTTCTCCTATTTATATATTATTTTATATGTTGCAAAATTCAGGGCTACCCTTGACACAAAGCCTAAAAATGTTTATAATTAAAGAAGATAGGAAACCACAAGAACGTGGTTGCCACATATGTGTTTAAAATGCATTCCGCTGGCAAGAGCAAGAATGCGTTTTTTTATTTACTCAAAATCATTACTGCAATAGCAACAATTAAGGCAAATGCTATAATAGATACTCCTACTAATCCAAAGAAAAGTATATAGGCTATTAATAATAATGCTTCATCTATCATATGCACCACCTCCAATCTATGTAGGTGGCAAATTCACATTTCTGCTTCTCCATATCTTCCTACAAAATATATCAAACTTCATTATTTAAGTCAATATTCTTTGTCATTTTTACAACTTTTATTAGCCCTATTGACTGACTCTGTAGTATATTGATTTTTTCCATATATTATGATATTGTTTTGCTAGTTAATAGGAGGAAAGATCGTATGGCAATTTATACACATGACTGTTTTGTAGAGATAAGTGATATAGACGATAATCTTGTATTATCCAACTATGGATTCTTAAGATTATTCCAAGAAACTGCTGGTAAAGCATCAGCTAGTGTACGGGTATGGTCCAGCTAACATGAGAGAAACTAAATATGCATGGATTCTTCTTAATTGGAAGCTTAAGGTTTTCTCTAGACCTGCATGGAATGAGAAAATAACTATTAAGACTTGGCCAAGAGCTTTTAATAGATGTTACTCATATAGAGATCTAGAAATGTATGATGAAGATGGTAATTTAGTTGCAATAGCTGCTTCAAGATGGACTTTAGTAAGTTTAGAAACCAATAGCATCTGTAAAGTTCCACCTGAAATGGCAGAAAAATATTCCATGTTTGATAAAAGTCTATTTGAAGAACCTGTTTTTAACAAATTACATGAACCTGAAAGCTCCAAATTAAAATTTGAACAAATAGCAGGAAGAAGAGATATCGATACAAATAGACATGTAAACAACATATCTTATATATCTTATGCTTATGAAGCTCTGCCACAAGAAGTATATGACCGGTGTTCCTTTTGAAAATATGGAGGTAGCTTATAAGCATGAGGCTAAATTGGGTGATGCCATTTCATGTTTCTATTCTAAATCTGAAAATAATGAACACATTGTTACAGTAAAAAACAAAGAAACAAATGTGGTACATGCAATTATAAAGTTATATTAACTAAAAGCACTCAGGAAAACCTGAGTGCTTTTAGTTAATCATTCTTTAATCATATTCAATCATATTTTTATTTAAAATATTCTATTCCTGATTCAAATAGTTTAGTGTCTACATTTCCTAATACGTTTTTAACATTTCCTCTATACGTTCTTTCTGGATGTGTCATTGTCCCTAGTATCCTACCATCCTTGCTTGTTACACTTTCTATTGCATATATAGAATTACCTGCATTGTTCTGGATGTCATATGTTGCATTTCCTTTCTCATCCACATATTGAGTAGCTATCTGCCCATTTGCTATTAACTCTTTTAACACCTCTTCACTTGCAACAAATCTCCCATTTGCATTGGCTACTGGAACTAAGAACTCATCTCCTAGGTTTACTTTGCTTAACCATGGTGATAATTTTGATGTTACTTTTGTCCTAACAAATCTGCTTTGACTACTGCCAATTGCATTCATGGCTATTGTTGGCATGCTTTCATCCATATCTCTAATTTCACCATATGGTATTAATCCTAATCTTATTAATGCTTGGAATCCATTACATATACCTAGTATTAATCCATTTTTTTCGTTTAGATGAGCATGTACTGCTGCTTTTATTTGTGGTTTTCTAAACACTGTTCCTATAAATTTCGCTGGTCCATCTGGTTCATCTCCACTACTTGAGCCTCCTGGGAAGATAATTATGTGCGCTTCTCTAATTGCTTTTTCATATGCTAGAACACTTTCCTCTATATCTTGCCCTGTTAAGTTCTTAAATACCACTACATTTGGAATTCCGCCTGCATCGTGGACAGCTTTCGCCACATCATACTCTGTGTTTGTTCCCGGAAATACTGGTATAAATACTACTGGCTTATCCACTTTCTGCACTGGCGTCGCACTACATGTCTTATCTGATACAATATTCGCTACTTCCCCTTCTTTAGCTGTTTTTGAAACTACAGGGAATATCTTTTCTAATGGTTTCTCCCATACCTTAATTAATTCTTCTAAATCTAATGCTTCTCCACTAGGTAATATCATCTTTGGTTCTTCAGTAGTTACACCTAGTTCTGTGCATTTTTTTACTCCATTTGTCGAATTGCAAATACATCCAACATCTTCTTTAAGCTCAATTACGAAAGAACCAAACATAGGATTAAATAGTGAAACATCATTTGTAAATTTAAATCCAAGCTTGTTCCCTACTGCAGCTTTAAACACTACATCTAAAACACCATGTTGTCTTATGCTATTACATGATAATACTTTCCCTTCACTTATTGCTTTATGAATTATTTCATAATTCTCTTTCAAGTCTTCTAAGTCTGGTAAAAAATCCTCTGTTAGTTTAGTTCTTAATAAGACTACTTTAGATCCTGATTTTTTAAACTCGTTAGAAACTACTTTATTTGTATCAACTACACCTACACAGAATGTTACTAGAGTAGGAGGCACATCTATATCATTATATGTACCTGACATGCTGTCTTTTCCTCCTATAGCAGCAATTCCAAGTTCTTTTTGAATATAGTAAGTTCCTAATAATGCTGCAAAAGGTTTCCCCCATTTTTCAGGGTTTGTCCCTAATCTTTCAAAATATTCTTGCAGTGTAAACCATGCTTTGTTGTAATCTCCACCGACAAGCAACATATTTTGATACTGCGTCTATATTGCTGAACACCGCTCCATGGAATGGACTTATTTCAGACAAATATGGATCATATCCATATGACATTATTGTTCCTGAATCCGTATGACCTTTTAATGTAGGTATTTTTGCACACATTGCTTCAATTGGAGTTAATTGATGTTTCCCTCCAAGTGGCATAAACACTGTCCCTGCGCCTACTGTACTATCAAATCTCTCTACTAACCCTCTTTGCGAACAGCATTTTAGCGACGAAAGTCTTTTCTTGAATTCTTCTGCTTGTCCTCCACTTATTCTACTCTCAAAATATTCTTTTACTCCTGTAGGTTCTGCCACTTTAACAGCTGCTGTTTTCATTGTTCCATTTGTATCTAAAAATTCCCTTGATATATCTACAATTGTTTTTCCTCTCCAATGCATTCTTACTCTAGCTACTTCTGTAACAGTAGCTACAACTGACGATTCTAGATTTTCTTCTTCAGCTAGTTTTTGAAACCTTTCTACATCTTCAGCCTCTATAACAATTGCCATTCTTTCTTGAGATTCTGATATTGCAATTTCTGTTCCGTCTAATCCCGGATACTTTGTAGGCACTTTATCTAAGTTTATTTCTAATCCATCTGCTAGCTCTCCAATCGCTACTGATACACCACCTGCACCAAAATCATTACATCTCTTTATCAATTTAGTAGCTTCACTATTTCTAAAAAGTCTTACAATTTTTCTTTCTTCTGGAGCATTTCCTACTTGTACATCAGCACTACACTCTGTTAATGCTTCAACACTTTGAACCTTTGAAGAACCAGTTGCAGCTCCACATCCATCTCGCCCTGTTCTTGCTCCTAATAGTATTATTTTGTCTCCAGGCGACGGCACTCCTCTAACAACATTTTCCTTTGGAGCTGCTGCTATTAAAGCTCCTAACTCCATTCTTTTTGCAACATAATTTGGATGATATATTTCTGCTATTTGCCCTGACGCTAACCCTATTTGAGCACCATATGAACTATATCCTTTTGCTGCAGTAGTAGTTATTGTCTTTTGAGGCAGTTTATTAGGCATAGTATCTTCTATCGGTGTTGTAGGATCGCCTGAACCTGTTATTCTCATCGCTTGATATACATATGATCTCCCTGATAATGGGTCCCTTATAGCTCCACCTAAGCAAGTATTTGCTCCACCAAAAGGCTCTATTTCTGTTGGATGATTATGCGTTTCATTCTTGAACATTACTAAGTATTCTTCTGGCTTTCCATCAACTAAAATTTCTGCTTTTATACTACATGCATTTACTTCTTCTGATTCATCTAAATCTTTTAAAGCTCCTCTTTTCTTAAGCTCTTTTACTATTATCGTAGCTATATCCATCAGAGAAACGTCTTTTGCTTTCTTGTTATCATATACAAACTCTCTCGACTTTATATAGTCTGCATATATATCTTGTAATAGATCCCAACTAATATCTACTTTCTCTAATTTTGTTAAGAAAGTAGTATGACGACAATGATCTGACCAATATGTATCTATCATTTTCATTTCAGTTACTGTTGGGTCTCTCTTTTCTTCATCTCTAAAATATTTCTGGCAAAATTGTAAATCTTGTGCATCCATTCCAAGTCCATATTCGTTAGAATATTGTTCTACCACACTTGGGTCCGTAAAATCTGCCTCAATAAATCCTTGTACACTTTTTACATCTTCTGCCGTTTCTGTACCAACTTCTAGTTTCTCTGGTTTTTCTAAAGAACATTCTCTTTGATTTATAGAATTGATTAAATATTTTTTAATTTTAGCTACATCTGAATCTGAGATGTTCCCTTTCAAAATATATATAGTTGCATGCTCACTAATTGGTCTTTCATCTTCCTCTGTTAGCAACCCGCAAACATTCTGATAAAGAATATTCTCTTTGATCAAATTGCCCTGGTAAATATTCTACTGCAAACACAGCATCACTTTTTTCAAATACGTATTCTTCTTCAAAACATAGTTCTACTTGTGGCTCAGAAAAAATTGTATGTTTTGCTTTGTCTAATACCTCATCCGAAATTCCCATAACATCGTATCTATTCAGCAATACAACATCTTCTAAATTTTCTATTTTTAAGCTCTCTTTTAAATCTTCTAGTAACTGTTTTGATTCTATATCAAATCCTGGTTTCTTTTGTGTGTAAATACGTTTTACTTGCATAATCTTCCTCCCATTTATAAATTCTATAGTTAAACTACAATAGCTACTATATAATTTCTACTTCTCCATTTCCTGCTGTAACTTTTCCAATGATATATGCTTTTTCTCCTTGTTCATTCAATATCTCTACTGCTTTGTCTGCATCCTCTTCAGCTACAATTAGTGCCATTCCTATTCCCATATTGAATGTACCATACATATCTTTTTCAGGAACATTCCCTTTTTCTTGTAATAGCTTAAAGATGTTCAATACTGGATATGACTCTTTTTGAACTTCTAGTGACACACCTTCTCTTAACATTCTTGGTAAGTTTTCGTAAAATCCTCCTCCTGTCACGTGAGATATTCCTTTAACTTCAATTTGTCTTAGTAGTTCAAGCATTGGTTTTACATATATTTTTGTAGGGGTCAAAAGTTCTTCCCCTAACGTCTTCCCTAGTCCTTCTACATATTGATTTAAGTTTTCTTTATTCACTTCGAAAACTTTTCTGACTAATGAAAACCCATTTGAATGTACTCCGGACGAAGCTATTCCTATTAGTTTGTCTCCTACGTTTATTGTGCTGCTATCTATTATGTCCTTTTTATCTACCATTCCAACTGCGAATCCTGCTAAATCATATTCACCTTCTGGATAAAATCCCGGCATTTCTGCTGTCTCTCCACCTACTAAACTACATTCTGCCATTTTACATCCATCTGCTATTCCTTCCACAATATCTGCTACTTTTTCTGGTATGTTTTTCCCAAGCGCTAAATAATCTAAAAAGAACATTGGCTTAGCCCCTGCGCAAATAATATCATTTACACACATTGCTACACAATCTTGCCCTATTGTATTATGCTTGTCCATTAAAAAAGCCAGCTTTAGTTTTGTCCCTACTCCATCTGTTCCAGATACTAAAACCGGTTCACTTATACCTTCCATATTTGGTGCATAAAGTCCTCCAAATCCGCCTATGTCAGTTAAAACTCCTTTGTCATGAGTGCTTTGTACGCTCTTTTTAATTAGCTCAACTGATTTATATCCTGCTGTCACATCAACGCCCGCTTCTTTATAGCTGCTTACTTCCACTACAAATCCCCTCTTTTCTCATTTTTTACTATAATATTATATTATATTTTTTAACTATTGTAAATATTTTTTCTGCATGTTTCTGCACAAAAAGAACGAGCCCTAAGCCCGTCCCCCTTATATTACATTATATAATTCTTTATGCCGTCTCTTACCCTTTCCATTCTCTCCACTCTCTCCATTTTTCTGCATTCACAGGAGCCAAGACAACTTTATAAATAGCAAATCCTGATATTGCAATTACTGATAACATCACTGCTATTACATATTGGAACATCGCTACTCCATCGCCAGTAGGCACAACTTCTGCTCCTTTAGTGCCATCTGTACCTCCTGTAGTACCTCCGCCTCCACTAGCAGTTCCTCCACCAGTAGTTCCTCCACTTCCAGGTGGATCTTTCTCATGATTGTTGTTTTGATTGTTATTCTGGTTGTTATTCTGATTGTTGTTTTGGTTGTCATTGCTTTGAGCTTCTATCACTATAGTTATTGATGTATCGCTTGCTGTAATGTTCTCTGTACCATTTGATCCTTCTATATTTCTAATGTTTATTGTAGCATTCCCCAAAGGAGCATCTTCCCTCACTGTAAAGGTCAATGTCGCTATATCAGTATTCGCACTAACACCGGTTGCATTATCTATTGTCAATCTCCTACCCCAAAGCGTATCAAAACCATTTAAACCTTGTACTGAACTTGTTATATTATTATTGCTGCGTTCTACTGTTAATCTTGTTTCATCAAATTCTACATCTGCGACAATAACATTAATTCCATTCGCAGCACCACCTATGTTAGCTAAATCACTTAAACTTATCGTAACTGTAACTTCTTCACCTCGTCTAGCTGTTTGTGCTCCTCTTGCTTCGAGTCTATAGCTTCCGTGCTGCATATACACTTAATGCCCACACAGTCATTAGTAATATTATGATTATTCCTATTCTTACTATTACTTTCATCAACTATCCTCCTATAAACTCTATTTCTGATAAATGTCTTCTTACTCTTAATAGATCTGTTAATGTAATTTGCCCATTTGTTGTTAATTCACCGGCTTTTCTATATACACTTGTCAGTGTTTCTAATCCTGCCATATGTCTCCTTAGTATAGATAAATCTGTCGGAGTAATTCTTCCGTCCCCGTCAAAGTCACCCATTACTACCAATATGTAATCTTTTCCGTCTACTGATAATATCATCCCTGTTCCTACTAATGCCACTCCTGTTATTGCTTCATCATTCTTATTGTACAATGTCAAATCAACCACTACTGGCCCTCCATCATGTTTTCTCAGCTCATATTGTGATACTAAATCTACATTTTCTAAAAAGTTTGCAACCGTGGTGTTTGGAGTTATCTTTCTTACATATTCATCATCTATATCATACACTTCTGATGTTAGCTTTCTCCCAATTCTAAACCCTTGCACTATAAGCGTCTCATTCCCCACATTATCTACGACTCTTACATGTAAGTATCTTCCTTCCCCTGGCATCAACAGGCTTCCAATCGGTCCTGTATATTCAATCCATGTAGACGGAAGACTATCACTCACACCTAGCCATCCATATTCTATTTTTGATACTCCACTATGTTCATCTGTTGCTATAATTTCTAGAGTCAATCCATCTATTGCAAACTCTATTTCCGGTACATCTAAATCTACTCTTGCATTTCTACTTACTATCCCTGATACTTCTCCTTCTATAACACCTATGGCTCTTGCACTTACTAGCATTGTTCCTGTGGTGTTTAATGCAACACGATCTGTATTTAGCCCAATAGTTTCCCAATTGCCATCTCCTAATCTAACTTCATATCTAAGAACATCTTGAGGATCATTGTGTTCATCTGTGATTCTAAAAGACACTTCCCCTCTTGTCCACTCTTCTGACATAACAATTGTTGGTCTTCTAAGATTTGAAATCACAAACGGTATTTCTATAAATTCACTTGGGTTCCCTTGCCTATTAAGTGCCCATATTTGAATTGTATGATTGCCAGATGGTAAGTTACATGAAGATAAATCTATTTCAAATTCTTTTGCCGTATCAAGATCAGTAATTCTTCCCGGTAATTGTTGTTCTGCTCCGCCATTTAAACTATAAAATATACTAACTTCCGGATTTTGATTATTATCCGAAACAAGTGCCCTTACTACTACATCTGTAGACTCAAATGATTCTACCGTATTGTTAATTCTTGTAACAACCGGAATCTCTGCTACCTCTCCCATACCTATAATTACAGAAAATATTGCAGTTTCTCCTGCTCCGATTGTTCTGTCAGTCCAAGAAAATGCAAATGAAGCTCCTTGAGCGCCTGTACCTTGATAATTTTGAACTGTATTATTTGTAAAAATCATAGTATTATGGAGCCATTCATCAGAGAAAAAGCTTCCTATCCATAAATTATCAATCGGGGTAGTTATTCCCGGAGCATTTCTGCCGAAAAAATTAAATTGCATATTGCCAATTGGCTCTCTAATCGCCACTCCTCTATTACTTTCAAGCCTCACTGCCATTACCTCTCTCGAAGCATCATTTCCGACTTGTGAATCTGCTCTGGCTCCTAAGTTTATTCTTCTGCTTGCACTATTTGTATTTTCTACAGTATAAATTATTCTTACAAACCTTCCTTCGTTTATAAAATCTGCATCAATTGACACTATTACTCCATCTTCTTCAACGGCCAACATGCCCGCTAAATTACCGCCAATCACTATATTCGACTTGCACTACATCTCCATTTTCTACTTGTATAAAAGTTTCATACGGATTTGTACCCCACGTTGTTTGCTGCCATTCTCCATTTATTTGCCCTTCTATTCTAAATCCACGCCATCCGTCAAGTCTATACCTCATTATCCCATTCGATATCCATTCAGCTGTAGAAATAGTGGGATATACAATCGTTAATAGAAACATCAGGATTAACAACACACTTGTTGCTTTCTTCATTCTTCTCTCCAATACTTTTCTCATCTCTTTCCTCCCATTTTGGACATAATCTCATTAATTTAAGTCTACTTTCTTTAAAAAGCAATTTCAATAGCCCGAAATTTTGCTGTCTCTCTTCCCTCTGCGGGCACACAATTCTTTTGATTTATTACGTTTTTCCTACAAGTTTGTTACACATTTCGATGTTTTTTCCCTCTTTGCATTGCTTTTTTATCCTCGGAGCTTAGGGTACAATCATTTTTACCTGTTTTCCATAAAAAAATAACCATCACATAAATGTCTTATGTTGGTTACTTTTCTGTTCAACTCTCACTTTTATTTGCCTAATACAGCAATTAACGCTTTTATTTTTATTCCTTCTTTGGAAAACATTTCTTCATGTTCTGTTACAATATTATCCCAAAACCCATTCTCTTCATGTAAGTCATAAGTTTTTTTTAGAATATCGTATCCCGCTTCCTCAAAATATTTTAAACTGCTACTAAAAAGTTCATCGTCATCTGTCTTAAAATATATTTCTCCATCCTTTTTTAAAAAAACTTTATATTTTTCTAAAAGTTGTGTATGTGTGAGCCTTCTCTTCTGATGTGTTCTCTTAGGCCAAGGATTACAAAAATTTATATATATCCTATCTACAACATCTTTTTCATTCATTATATTGTCTATAATCGCAATCTCTTGCGACATTAGTATAACATTATCAATTGGTTCCTCACCATATTCATTCTCTATATTTCTTTTTGCTAATCCTAACATCTCACTTTTAATATCTATTATCATGTAATTTATATCAGGGTTCCTAACTGCTATTTTAGCGGCAAAGATACCTTTCCCACATCCTAATTCCATGTGAATAGGTTGTCCGTTTTTTAAATGCTCTATGCCATTCACCAATATTCTCACACGGGTTATCTTCGAAAAACTTACATTCAGCAAGTTCTCCGCGGACCCATGGTTTTCTTCTCATTCTCATTTTGCTTTGCTCCATTTATCTATATAGTGTCTTCTAATTATAGCTAAGTTTATAAACATCCTTCCTACGAAAACAACTATTGCGGCTAAATATATATCCACATTTAACCTTATACCAAGCCATGTCAGTAATATAGCCATTATTGCATTCCCAAAGAATCCAGACATAAATACTTTGAAATCAAAATTACCTCTTAATACTGATACTATTCCTCCAAAAACCGAATCCAATGCTGCAATTATTGCTATTGCTAAATATCCAGAATAAACATACGATATTATTGGAGCATGTCTTCCGCACTATCACTCCAAGTACACATCCTATTATTATTGCTATTATAACCATTATAGTCCCTCCCTTACATGTTCAAATCTTAACTCTCGAGCATATCCGCTTATTTGCACATCATCACTTTGCGTCACTGTTACTGCTTTCCCATCCAATGCCATTCTATATCTGAAACCATGATGTCCTTGTAAAATAGCACTATATAAATGTGTCGGATTTCCAATTGCAGTTACTGTAAATGGCGCTCTAACGATCATCCCGCTTACACTGATATGTCTTCCAGTTCTATATGCTATATATGAATTGTGTATAATTCTTACATCATTGATAGCCATTGCTTCTGCTCCAGCTAATCGCAATTCATTAATTAAGCTTATTAAGTCTCCAGGTGTTATCGATGCATCGTCAGCTCCTTCTAAAGTTATAATTACACCGCTCCCTGTAATATCACTAGACCCGAACCAAATTTTGCGCAACTTGAAACTCTCGGTTGAATAGTTCTGAAGCTGATAATCCAGCATCAATATATCCTTGATATTCATCTATTAAATTATTTACATTCAAAATTTGCTCTTCTATCTCAGCAGTTCTTGCTCTCAATCTCCCAGCTTCAGTTCTCAGCTCTTCATCTCTCATATGCCCTAAAGCGCCTAACTCCCCTTCTTCAACTGTTCTAAACTGAATATATATAAGTGCTGTTAAAACCATGCACATTAATCCTATAAGTATTACTATTGTAATTTTACCTTTTTTCAATTCCTTCAATCTAGTAGGCACCTCCTATCAATTAATATAGTCATCTCTATGAATTCCTTCGAATCTAGGAATTGCAACATTATCTTCTCTTATTACTAATACTGTAATTCCGTGATTCCTAAGTATCTCCAAATATCCACCAGGTCTATTTAAAGCATGATATAGACCTGTTGTAGATCCAATTGCTCTTATAGTGACTGGTACACCAATTATTTCTCCATTTACCCTAATAACATTTCCATCACACATGATTGCTGTTGTGCTGACTATCCTTTGCTCTGTTCTTTCATCCGCCACCGATATCGCATCAGCCCCTGCATTAAACAATTCGTTTATTATATTCAAAATATCCTCTTCATGAATTAGTAATCCACTTACACTAAAAGTTTCTCTGGCTTCCTCATCTCTGTTGTCATCCAAAAGAATTGTTATTCCATTACCCCTTATCTCCGTGAGTCCCAATATTGCATTATATCTTGTCAGGTCTATTTCACGTGCTGCATATTCTTCATTATTAGCAAGAGCTAAACTTCTTATATTTGCAAGTCTTTCTTCCGTTCTTTGAAGTTCAGAAATAGTTGCACGATATTCAGTTCTCGCTCTTAAATAGTCATTTCTACGTTCTTGATTCCCTATAAGCGAAAAACCTCCTACTTCTCTTGTCATCTCATCTATAGTATTCATTTGTATAATTATAGCCAACAATAAAATAAAGCAAATTACTCCTAATGCAATGGCTTCTCTCCATTTTCTCAAAAAATCACCCTCTCCCTGAAAAAAGGCCTGTTAATGTCCGTCAAAAAGAATTCTCCATAAACCCCTTCTTCTTGTTCAATACATGCTGCTATCAATGCTATCTTATGAGGTATCCTTGAACTGTCACCAAAATGTACTGTTATTCCCTCATCTCTTAATTCTAATATAAAGTTTTGATCATTACTAATATCTATACTTGTAATTAAATGTCCAATTTCGTGTAACTCTACTGTTGCAACTGTCATAATCCTATTTACTATTCCGAGTTTAATCAAATCCGCTTCTACTAGTCTGTTACCTATCTGAATATCTGAAATTGGTGTTTCAAACCCTTTAATAACCGGTCCTTCCAATAATTCTTCCGTTATTTCTAATATGAATCCTTGGTTATCAATATATCCATATTTACCATCTACATATAGCATATATACTGGAACTTTTTCTATTATTTCAATATATATAGTTCCACCTAGGGTTCTTCTAATTTGTACACTCTCTACATATGCTTCTGCCCTTATATCTCTTGCTGCCCACCAAGTAGACCACCTAAACATATTTCTATCGACAACAAATGGAGATATTTTAGCGATATATTCGCTGCATAACCTATTATTTCCTGATACTTCAATACTTCTTACATTAAAAACACTGGACATCATAAATATAATTATCGCTATTACACATAAGGTAGCTATACTTGTCCATTTTAACATCTTCTTTTTTGTTTCCGTCGACGTCTTTTTAGTAACATTCTTCTTTTTTACAGCTTTTTTCTTCTTTGCGGTTGGATTGCTTTTTTTCTTAACCTGCTTTTTGCTTGACACTTTACCTGATTTAGTCGTTTTCTTTTGAACTTTCTTTTTTTCTTCTTCCATCTTTCTAGGAGTCAGCGTTAGAAGTATTTCACGTTCCGGGTCTATCTTGCTCGCTTCTTTTTTCTTAGCTCTTCGAGCAAAGCGAGTTACAGATAAGTTATCCTTTTCGGATTTCTTTTTGGGCAATTTAATCTTCATCACGAACTCCTTTCCATTTAGATTATATCTAAACTCTATTAGGCGTAATCCATTAGACATTTAGACATTATTACGGCTAGACTTCTCTGAAATTACTTATAGTAATAAGCTTTAATGATCTTACGTAGTTTTGATGCGCTTATTATATATCAAATAAGCTAGTTCTTACAAGGGTTTAAAGAAGAAAATTAATTAATAATATTTATGCTAAAATTCTCTTTTCTTTTCATTTTTATTATGCTATATTAATACGAAAGCACACTATAGTTATAAGCGCAGAAACACGTTACAAGATACTCAACGCTTGTTATTATGAGATTATACTTCGGGTCTAACCGTAATAGCTTTACCAAATTTTGATTATTTCATATTACTCAAATTAGTGCTATAATGAAGATAGCCATTTGAATAATGTGAATTACATGTGAATGGAGGATTTAACTTAATGAAATTTGAAAAACTTACCGAAAATAAGATAAGAATTATATTAAATATAGAAGATTTGAAAGAGAAAAACATTGATTTTCATTCATTTATGTCTAACTCTTTAGAATCTCAAGATCTGTTTCTTGATATGCTAGAAAAAGCCGAAGAAGAAATCGGTTTTATTACAAAAGACTATAAGTTGATCATAGAGGCAATTGCTTCCCCTAACGGACACTTTGTTTTAACTGTTACTAGAGTAACTCCAGAAAACGAACCCGTTAGGACACAAAATAGAAAAGTATATCCTAAACGTAGATCAGCTACTCCAAGTCAACTTTTATCTGTATATTCTTTTAATACTTTTGATGAATTTTGTGAGTTTTGTACATATATAACTAGCAGCTCTTTAAATAAGAAATTAAAGAAATCTACTCTATACCAATATAATCATAAATATTATCTGGCTCTGTACAAAGTAAATCTTACTGAAAAAGAATTTAAGTCATTACACTGCACTATCACAGAATTTTCTACATATATAGATGGTAGTGAAATTTTCGAAAGAAAGTTAGTAGAACATGGTAAAACTATTATGGCGAAGAATGCTATAGATACTTGTTTGAAACATTTTGGATAGCATCTATCCCTCTCGTTCCAAGTACTTGACTATCTTTTTCTTTTATACTTTTAGACTATCAAAAAGCATCCTAAGTTAGGATGCTTTTTTCATTTTCTAATTAATTTTATATATAATGCGCTGGATTTAATGATACTCCATTTAATCTTATCTCAAAATGCAAATGTGGTCCTGTTGAATTTCCTGTTGACCCTACTGTTGCAATTTGCTCTCCTTGTGCTACTGTTTGCCCTACACTTACTAGTACTAAATGAGCATGAGCATAAAGAGTCTCTACACCATTACCATGGTTGATTATTACAAAGTTCCCAAATCCTGATCCACTAGCACCTGCCCTTGTTACAGTTCCACTTGCTGCTGCATGTATAGGCGTTCCGTGTGGTGGTGCATAATCTATTCCGGCATGGAATCCACCTCTTCTTGGTCCGAATGGAGAAGAAATAATTCCTGATGTCGGTCTAATAAATGCGATTTCTATTGACGGATTATATGACACTCTTCCAGGGTTTGTAGAAACACCTGCTCCCCCTCTTGCTACTGGCGCTGGTCTTGGTGCTACGAATAAACTAGCTACTACTGCGTCAGCTTCTGCAAACTCTTGTAACTCTGCACGATTAATTTGCATATATGCTATTCTACTTACATTTTCACTTCTACGCTCTGTTAATTCATTAACTATCGCTTGTGCAGTTTCTCTACATTGCACATACTGTGTTACTTCATTATCTAAAACAATTGCATAGTATCTATAATATGTTACACCCGATTGTTTAACCGATGCTAAAATTTCTTCATCATTTGTTTCTGTATCTCTTCTAACCAGACGTAAAGAATATTCTGGTGTTGCTTGTATGTCTATAAATGATATATTCGCTCCATCACCTTGAACTTTGTATGCGTTTATTGTTTGTTGTAATGTACTCCTATTTGCTGTATACCCAACGAATACTCCATCTATAGTTACACTATATAACGGTCTATATGCTATAGATAATATACCAATTATTAGAGCTGTTGCTATAATTAATAAAAATATAAACTTTAAAGAGCTTCTAATGTGTATAAATATATTCTTAATACTTTTTAAAATGTTAAACACTCCAATCTCGAGCCTCCCTAAGACTCTTTGTATATTTTAGCCTACTTTCTATGATATGGCAATTTTGATATTCCATTATATACCTGTCATGCGTTTGGCTATCTTTGCATATCTCTCTCATTCTCTTTTAATCTCTCTTTTACCTCTTGTTTCCTCTCGTTTTCTCGCTTGCATCGTTGTGAAACTTGCTCCTGGCCCTAATTCTGCCACCTTATTTTCCTTTTAAAAAAGTTGTAGAGTCTTAATTGCTTAAATTAGGCTTTCAAGGCATCACTTTATCCCTCAAATCCATACTATTACTGCAAAACATCCTCTACAACACATACTTTTAAAATAGAAATTACTTACTAACATTATTTTTTACTGTCTCTACCTCATTTGGTGTAGCCGTAGCTGCTGGGACATAATATCCTTTATTTTCAGCTATTCTAAATAATTCATATTGGAATGATTCATCATTATTTCTCATTTGTTGTAATGTCTGCCTTAATCCGCATATTTTCTGATTCTGATATAGCATGCTGATAGTTCGTAAGTCCTGCTTTCACATTAGCCAATACATCATTAACCATATACTTTTCTTCCATAAAACTCTTCCCCCTTATATTTAGTTTAAAAACGTTGTTAATTTCTGCTTAGTATTCAAGGCATCTTGTGCCGCTTTTGTAAATACTTGTTTAATTTGTGGATCTACACACTGATTTGCATATGTGTTTAATTTCTGATGTGCTGTATCATGTGCTCCTATCAAGTGTCTTAGATGTTGAAGTTCTACTTGAGTTATATCTGCCATTTTCTATCATCCTTTCATTATTTTTAAATTATATATATTTTTTACAAGTTTTAGCTTTTTATTCAACTATTTGACTTTTTTTAAGAAAATGATATAATTGGTCTCATGCGAAAGCCCTACAAGGTAGTTTACGACACTCGTAAATCTTTTTTTACGAAGGGAGGGCAACCATCTATGGTTGTAGATCCACCCGATTCATGAGGGGGCCGGGGGGAGCTTCGCAGAATTGCTGGTTTTTCCTATTCCCCCCTCTCCATTTTATATTTTTTGTTAGAAATGCTACTTTTAATAGCATTTTTTTGTAGCATAAAAATAGCTATCTCATTATAAATTTGCTTTAATCTTACACAAATCTATACAAGATAGCCTTAGCTCAATCTACTCTACAATTTCTAAACTTGCATACTTAGCCATTAACCTTTTGTTCCCAGCCTTTTCAAAAGCTATATCTACTTTTAAATCATCGCCTTCTTGCTCTACAGAATTAATTACTCCTATTCCGAATTTTTTATGTGATACTTTCTTTCCTGCCTTATATTCACTTAAATCTTTTTTATTATCACCAGAACTCGCTCCTACAGTTAAATTATTTAAGAAGGATTCCGCCGTTCTAAATTGGAATCCAGGTTTTTTATTAGCACGTTCGCTAGTTATTGAAGAAGTGCTATATGTCCACTCATAGTTAGAATCTTCATACTCCACTTTCTTACTAGTTTTTGTCTCATCATATCCTTCTCTCATCTCTTTCGGTATTTCTTCTATGAATCTAGATATTTTATTACAACTCGTAGATCCGAATATTGTTCTTAGTTTAGCACACGTTAAATATATATGCTCTCTTGCTCTTGTTATTCCAACATAGCAAAGCCTTCTTTCCTCTTCTAACTCTCTTTGTTCTCCAATAGACCTATAACTTGGGAAAATACCTTCTTCCATCCCCACTAAGAACACAGCCGGAAACTCTAAGCCTTTTGCACTATGAAGAGTCATTAATGTAACTTTTTCAGTTTCATCATCCATTCCATCTATATCACTTGAAAGCGTAATACCCTCTAAGAAGTCTGATAATGTATTTTCTGCAAACTCCTCTTCAAACTCTATCGCTACTGATAAAAATTCTTCCAAGTTCTCTATTCTATTCTCAGCTTGTGCATTATTCTCTTGCTCTAAGGCTTTTACATATCCTGTTTTATTCAAAACCTGTGTAATCAGATTGGAAACAGATATAGGTTCATCTGAGTTCATCTCCTGTCTACACTCTTCGATTGTTTGTATAAACTCTCTAGAATTTAAAAATACCTTATTTAATCCATATTCATCTGCCCTTTTGATAACCTCATACATCGAAATTCCGGTTGTCGGCTGCTATTACAGTAGCCTTTTCTAGGCTTGTCTTGCCTATTCCTCTCTTCGGTTCATTAATCACTCTCTCTAGGCTTAGATTGTCTGCAGTATTATGTATTAATCTTAAATATGCAATAATATCTTTTACTTCTTTTCTTTCATAAAACTTTAATCCACCTACTATTTGATATGATATATTTTCCCTTCGAAGTATATCCTCTATACTACGTGATTGAGTATTCATTCTGTACAATATAGCAAAGTCAGAATATTTATAGTATTCCTCTCTTTTTAGTTTTTCTATTTCTTGCACTATAAAACTGGCTTCATCATACTCATTATCTGCTTGGTGCACATATGGCAGCTTTCCTTCTTCATTTTCTGTCCACAAACTTTTATCATAGCTCTTGCTATTATTCTTAATAACTTCATTTGCAGCGCCTAATATATTTTTAGTAGATCTGTAGTTTTGCTCCAATTTAATTATTTTGGTTCCTGGAAAATCTCTTTCAAAGTTTAATATATTAGAAATGTCCGCACCTCTAAAAGAGTAGATTCCGTTGGTCGTTATCACCCACTACTGTAATGTTTCCATGTCTGCTGCTTAGCAAAACAACTAAAGTAAATTGAGCCTTATTTGTGTCTTGGTACTCGTCTACTAATACATATTTAAATTTTTCTTGATAGTATTCTAAAGCATCTGGATTTTCCATCAGTATTTGTATTGTATTATTAATAATGTCGTCAAAATCAAGTCCGTTATTTTGTTTGAGCTTCTTCTGATATAGTTCATATATTGTAGCTATCTTCTCTTTCCTATACTCCCCATTTGCTCTTGCCAAATAGCCTTCAGGTGTCAACATCTCATTTTTTGCATTGCTAATTTCGGATAGCACTCCTCTTTCTGTAAATAGCTTATCATCTATATTCAATTCTTTTAGTGTCTGCTTTACTAGGCTTTTCTGATCTCCTGTATCAAAAATTACAAACGATTTATCAAAACCAATTCTATCTATATATCTTCTTAGAATTCTTACACAAATAGAATGGAATGTCCCGATCCACATTTCATTTGATTTATCTCCTATTAATTTTTCTATTCTATTTTTCATCTCATTTGCCGCTTTATTTGTAAAAGTTATAGCTAATATATTCCAAGGAGATATACCCTTTTCATCTATTAAATATGCTATTTTATGTGTCAATACCTTTGTCTTTCCGCTTCCTGCTCCCGCTATAACTAAGCTTGGTCCTTCTGCCGTTACCACAGCTTCATATTGTGATTTGTTTAATCCTTCTAGTATATTTTGCATCTGTATCCTCCATTTATCATAAAACCTTTGTTTGCTCATTATATTCCGTGCTTATTTTTTTGTCAAGAATTGTTTTTGTCAAAATATCATATCTTCGATGATTCCCTTTACACGAATTCTGTTTGACATAACTTCCTCCACACCCTTGAATCTTATGCCTATTTATGATAGTATCTCTTTAATTAGGGAGGAACTAACATATGAACTATATTATGGACCATATAAGCTATATAACTAATAACTTACATCATTTTATAACTGAAGACACAGCTATAATGAGCAACCTCTGGATAGCAATTATATTAATTGTTTTCTTCAAAATAATTAGCGGACCACTCACTTGTATAATAGTTAAAGTGTTAAATTTCAAAATTAAAAGTGTAAAAAAATTAAAACAACATAGCTTCTACAAACCTCTTAGATTCTTTTTCGTACTCTTAGGTTTATATCTTGGGCTTCTCGTTTTAGAATTTCCACATCACATTGTTGATACCATTACAAGAATTTTTAAAATTTGTACCATATTGTTAGCCGCAAGAGGATTGGCCAACTTGTTTAACACCTCTTCAGATACATATGTGTGTATGTTAGAAAAAATAGGTATTAAGGGTTGCAGCACAACTCTTGTATTCATCGGTAAAATAGTAAAATTCTTAATATATATTATTGCAGGATTCATGATTTTAACTGACCTAGGTTATGAATTAGGAGGACTAGCTACTGGACTTGGAATTTCTACGGTCATTATAGCCCTTGCTACTCAAGATATAGCAAGAAGTTTCTTAGGAGGACTTTCAATTCTTACCGATAGATCTTTTGAAATTGGGGACGTAATTGAGACAAATACTTTTTCCGGAACAGTTGAAGACATTACACTCAGAACTACAAGATTAAGGGACATCCATAACCAAGTAATCATAATTCCAAACAGTAGAATGATGGATTCTTTCATAATAAATACAAGTAAACAGGAAAAGAGAAGATTTAATTTGCCATTAACCATTAGCGTTACTACGCCTCTAGATAAAATTAAGGCCGTAGAAAACAAACTTAAAGAATCTTTAGAATGTCGTACAGACATTATACAAGACGGCATTAATATAACTCTTAATAATATAGCTGCTAACAAAATAGAGATCTTAATAAATTTCTATACTGACATTACCGATCCTCTAGAATACGCTAAGTTCAAAGAAGAATTAAACTTCATCATCCTAGATATAATGCACAAAGAGGAAATTACTTTAATGTAGTCTTGAATCTGACAAAGAGATTATATATAATTAAGACTAGCTGTTCAAGCGAAAGCGAGATTACAGCTATCTTACGCAAATTTGCTAGTCGTAGTATCTTTGATACGTACGAATAAGTTATCCTTTAGGATTGATACGTAAAAATAAGTTATGCCAAGGAAATCCGAAAGATTTTCTGCGTTTCATATAAAAAAAGGAAGTAGAGGTTTTTATGAAAGTTGCAATAGGTCAAGATAGTCATAAATTCGATTTTAATAATCAAGATAAAAAATTAATTTTGGGTGGAGTTCTTTTCGAAGGAGACCCTCCGCTTTTGGGGAATAGCGACGCAGACGTAATTCTTCATAGCATAACAAATGCAGTTTCTGGTATTACAGGTATAAACATACTTGGAAAAATAGCAGACGATTTATGTGAGAATGGGATAGAAAACAGCAGGCTCTATTTAGAAGAAGCACTAAAATATCTAGATAACGACATTGTGCATCTTTCTATATCAATAGAATGCAAAATTCCCAAAATCGCACCTAAAACTGCTGAGTTAAGGACATCTATTGCTAATATTTTAAAAATCGAGGAATCTCAAATTGGCATTACTGCCACAACTGGCGACGAATTGACCGAAGTTGGTAAAGGAAATGGAATACAAGTATTTACTGCCATTACTGTGAATTAAGATCTGTTCAAATTGAGGAGAAATCATGGAAAAAATATATAAAAAGGCACGAGCTAAATTGAATTTGACATTAAATATTGTTGATAAGCGTCCAGATGGTTATCACAATATAGAATCTGTCTTTCAAAAAATCGGCCTATACGATGAACTATATGTAGAAAAAACTAATTCAGGTTCTATAGAAATTATTTGCAATGTAAAGGAGCTTGAAGGAAGCAATAATATTATTTGGAGAGCATACAATGCTTTAAAGTTACTAACCCCCGATAAAATTTCTGGAATCAAAGTAACTTTAATTAAGCATATCCCAGCTGAGTCTGGATTAGGTGGCGGAAGTACAGATTGTGCTGCTTTTTTACACTCAATGAATGCTTTGTTCGACTTAGGCTATTCTAGAGAAGATTTAGTTAATATCGGTAAAACGATAGGCGCAGATGTTCCAGCATGTCTTCATCCAAATTGTATGTTAGGTGAAGGTATTGGGGAGATTATAACTCCTATAAATTCAAGCATGAAATATTATCTTGTCTTGGCAAAACCTGCTGCATCTTTTTCGACTAAAATGATGTATGATGTAATTGATAATCATCCTGGATTTACGCAAAGATTCACTTCTAAAGACATGATTAAAGCTCTAGAATCTAGCAATCTAAAATTATTATGTAAAAGTTTTTACAATGCTTTTGAAGAAGTTGTAAAAGAAAATAAAGAAATACAAAGAATAAGGAATGTCTTGAGTGAAAATAATGCTTTGGGGACCATGATGACTGGTTCAGGTTCTTGCGTCTTTGGTGTATTCGCAAATAAAGAAGAATCTAAAAAAGCATATAATATTTTAAAAGAGTCTCATGAAGTTTATTGGAGCATAGCTTGGAACAGAAACTAGGAGGTATTTGATGAAGAAAGACAAAACAATTTCTGCTGTACTGTTAATCGCAGGAAGTAGTAATAGATTCGGTGGAATTACTAATAAAAACTTAGAAAAAATTAATGACAAATATATTTTTTGGTATAGCCTTGAAGTTTTTAATAACTGCAAATATATTGATAATATCTTCATTGTTGTTAAAGAAGAAGAAAAAGAACATGTAACTAATATTTTGTCTGACTTCAATTTTAAAAAAGATTTTACTATAGTTGTTCGGAGGAAATAGTAGACAAGAATCTGTTTTTAATGCTATATCAGCATCAGATGCCGATCTCGTTGTTATTCATGATGGCGCGAGACCAATGATTAAAGAAGAGTATATAGAAAATTCTTTAATAGCTCTAGATACTTTCCCCGGAACTTCTGTTGCTGTAAAGAGTAAAGATACGATTAAAATAACTGATAGCGATGGAGTAGTAGTCCAAAGTACCCCTAGGGAAAACACTTGGATAATACAGACTCCACAATGTTTTGATAGAAAACTATTAGTAGATTGTCATATAAAACAAGGAATGTCTTCAAGCATCACTGATGATTGTATGGTCTTAGAAAACTTTGGATACAAAATTAAGTTGATTCTTAGTGATTATACTAATATTAAAATTACCACAAAAGAAGATATGAATATTATAAAAGAACTACTATCTTAAAATAAAGGCAGATGTGAAACATCTGCCTTTATTAATTACCCAGTTTTACTCATAATATCTTTTTTCATTTTATTCATAATTTTCTTTTCAAGTCTAGAAATATAACTTTGTGAAATCCCAAGCATATCAGCTACTTCTTTTTGGGTTTTCTCTGACCCACTAAGAAATCCAAATCTTAATTCCATTATATCTTTTTCTCTATTGTTGAGCTTATCAATAGATGCTTTAAGTAGCACCTTATCTACTTCATCCTCTATCCCCCTTGAAGTGACATCTGGATCTGTCCCTAAAATATCAGAGAGTAAGAGTTCATTCCCGTCACCATCTTGATTTAGCGGCTCATCTATAGATACCTCCCCTTTAATCTTATTACTCCTCCTCAAATACATTAATATTTCATTTTCTATACACCTAGATGCATATGTAGCTAACTTTATATTCTTTTCTGTATTAAAAGTATTAATTGCTTTCATAAGACCTATTGTTCCTATAGATATTAAATCTTCTATACCTATTCCTGTATTCTCAAACTTTTTTGCAATATATACTACCAATCTTAAATTTCTCTCTACCAATATTTGTCTAGCTTCCATCTCTTTATTTGTTAGCCTCCTCAGCAATTCCTCTTCCTCCTTTGCTTCAAGTGGTGGAGGTAATGTTTGACTTCCACCTATATAGTGAATAGGGAAATTCAAAGTTTCGTCACTATTTAAATATTTTACATATATTGTGCCTAGCTTGGCCTTAAGCATTTCCAATATACTCATTTCTTTCACCTTCCTTCTTCCATCATTACTCTTAGCTTAAACTTTTGCGGGTTCTTTTTGTTCTAAGACTTCTAATCCAACTAGGGCCTTATATCTACCATTTCTGCTTAATTTACCTGGATATATCCCAATAATCACATCATCTACATATGTATTTTTGTCTTCAAAGTTTATAGTTATGTAGTCTACCTTTACTCCTATTAAAATTCCGTTTTCTTTCCCCAAAGAACTAAAGGGAATAACTCGTATTCTCTGCATATGTTCTGAAAACCCTATATTCTCTGAGCATATAATCCCGCGTTAAATTGTTCAATATATCATCATGAATAACTCCATACAGTTCTTGCTTTTCCACAACAATCACTGGTGTACCTGTTATAGGTTCTTTTAAAAAGTTTCCTGTATCAATAATTGCTTTAACATATACTGAATTACTATCCATCTTTATCTTTAATTCACATACAATATCGTTTCGATTTAGCTTCCCTTTTATACTATTAAAGGCTAATACTATAAGAGTAAAAGCTACAATTCCACCTAACAATAGTATTGTTATATGTTCTGGCTCTGCCAAATCTCCGGGTTTCCGGAAGCACTCCTTGTGATTTAAGGAGATATAGCAATGCGAAAGTAGCCCCACCAAAAGTAAAGGAAGTTAAGTAAAAAAACATTAGCTGCTTTATCATACTCTTTATACTCTTAGGGGTAAAAGCTATATATACCATTACCATTGATAATATAATTATTAAAATTATATTAGAAAAAACTTCTGCTATAGACATGTATACTAAAATTGCATACATGCTCCCTAAACTACTCGCAATAGCAATTCTAATAGCTCTTACTCTTTCTTTCATTATCACTGCAACTGCAAACAAGATTATATAATTCATAAATAAATTTTCTAGAAAAATTATATCTAAGTAGATGATCATGATATACATTTTACTACCACACACCTACTCCTTTCTGTCACTTCCTGAAGGCGAATAAAAGAAATAATCTACAAAAAAAATAAAGATGTCCATAATTGTGACATCTTTATTCTTATATTCTATTTATCTGTTCTAGATAATAACTATATCTTATTTCCTTTTTTTCTTAAGAACGATGGTATATCTAAATCCGCCGCTGTTGCTTCTTTGTTTTCTGTTGGTACTGGTATTGAATTTATTTTCTTGTTCCAAGTATTAGTTACTAAATTTTCCACATTTGCACTTGATATTCTTTGTTCTTTTTCAAATCCTGTAGCAATAACTGTTATTGTTATTTCATCTCCTAAAGTTTCATCTGAAACTACACCAAAGATGATATTTGCTTCTGGATCTACACTTCTTTGGATTAATTCTGCTGCTGTGTTTGCTTCTTGTAATCCTAAGTCGTTTCCACCAGTAATGTTTATGATAACTCCTCTTGCACCGTCAATTGATGTTTCTAATAGTGGACTTTGAACCGCTTCTTTTGCTGCATCTTCTGCTCTGTTTTCTCCGCTTGCTCTACCAACACCCATATGTGCCATACCTGTGTTTACCATTACTGTTTTAACATCTGCAAAGTCTAAGTTAATTAATCCTGGTACTGATATTAAGTCTGATATACCTTGTACACCTTGTCTTAACACATCATCTGCCATTTTAAAAGCTTCTACAATTGATGTTCTTCTATCAATTATTTGTAATAACTTATCATTTGGTATTACAACTAATGTATCTACTTTATCTTTTAAGCTTGCAATTCCTTTTTCAGCTTGTGTTAACCTTTTTTTACCTTCAAATGTAAATGGTTTTGTAACGATTCCTATTGTTAGTATTCCTAATTCTCTTGCTGCCGCTGCAACTATTGGCGCTGCTCCTGTTCCAGTTCCGCCCGCCCATTCCAGCTGTTACGAATACCATATCCGCTCCTCTTAGAATTTCTGCGATTTCTGCCTTACTTTCTTCTGCAGCTTGTGCTCCTATGTCTGGATTTGCTCCAGCTCCTAATCCTCTAGTTAATTTTTCTCCAATTTGAATTTTAGAACTTGCTTTTGATAATTGAAGAGCTTGTCTATCTGTATTTACTGCTATAAATTCTACAGTCTTAATCCCTGAATCTATCATTCTATTTACAGCATTGTTTCCAGCTCCACCAACACCTATAACCTTTATAGTGGCTGTTCCATCCATCATATAATTGTTCTCTTCGTACTCCATTTCTCTCATCATAATGATATCCCCTCTCTCTTATTTAAATAGTTTCTATATTTATATTCTTTTTAAAATTAACGACTTATGAATAGAAAAAGTCTTTTACCCTTGCAGCTATTGTTCCCAAAACATTTCCTTCAGATTGTATATCTATACTGCTTGAAACTGATTTTACAAACGGCCTTGCTGCAATATATTTTACTAATGCATAACTTGATCTATCACTAGGTCTAACCACACTTATGCCTCTCCCCGTTGATATTTTCACTGGTATATTTAATGCGATTTTACCAGCTACATCACTCTTATTAAGATTTGTTATTCCTTGACCTGTTAGAATTACATTATTTATGTCTGACTTTATTCCTTCACTCGTTACAGTTTTGTTTACGATGGAAAATATTTCCTCCACTCTTGCTTCTATAACTTCTATCAGCTCAGAACTCTTTATGGTTTTTGTTCTTTCTTCGCCTTTGTATGTATTTAACATTATGTCTGTATCGTTATCTATAAATGACCTTAAAGCTAATCCATATTGTTTCTTTAGTCTATCTGCTTCTTCCTCTGTGATGTTAAAAACATATGCTATGTCTGTTGTAACAGTATCCCCACCTATTGGAATAGTATCTGCAAATATAAATGAGCCACTATTAAACACTCCTATATCTGTATTTCCTGCTCCAACATCTAGAATCATTACATTATCATTTAGCTCATTGCTATCTAGTATTAACGCTCTCTCTGCAAGTACGTTTGGCACTATTCCGTCTATCTCTAATCCTGCTTTTTTAAATATGTTTGCTGTTTTCTTTACATATTCTTTGTCTGCTAAAACGACTTGTCCTTTTACTGTAAATGTATTACTTAAACTTCCTACTGGATCTTCTATGACTCTTCCATTATCTAATGAAAACTCACTTGCTACGATGTCTATCAGTACTTTATCTTCCGGAATTTCAATGTCCTTTATTTGTAACATCGCTGCCCCAACATCTTTAGAAGATATTCCAGCATATTTATCTTTGGCTTCTTTCACAATGCTATTTTGCACTATCTTTACGTATTTACCTGGTATCGTGACATATGCCGAGTTGATGGTCATACTCAAGTTGGTTTGTATCTCTGCCGTTGTTTTTGTAATAGCTCCCACTATTTCATCTTCATCGATAATCTGAGATTTTTTCATTCCAAAGCATTTAGCTTCTGCTGTCCCAATAATTTCAACTTGATTGAAATTATTAACCTCACCAACAACTGTGCTCACCTTTGACGTTCCTATGTCAATACCCACAATTATATCTCCAATTGCCAAAGTTCTTTCCTCCATCTTTGTTATCTTTTTACAAAGAATATTATAATTCAAGCCAAAAGTCAATAGAATTGTTACAATTTTGTCACATTTTTGTCATCTTTCTGTCATATTTTGTTTTAGGACAAATATAAGAAAAGCGCCTTCGGCACATGCACACATGTTTCACATGACGCAGAATTAATGAAGCTTAACCTTGTTATTCC
>Ga0123355_10000578_pt1 | contig 49407 bp, 36 predicted proteins | sample TergutEmb28metaG_3_FD_89872 | JGI IMG/M metagenome (GOLD analysis project Ga0123355, IMG submission 89872) | Embiratermes neotenicus P1 segment gut microbial communities from Petit-Saut dam, French Guiana - Emb289 P1 | ecosystem: Host-associated > Arthropoda: Insects > Digestive system > Gut ...
TTTGCATTCTTACTCCCGACGTCGGCATTATCCGCTTCCGGTTATAAGGGTTTAGTGTGGCATTTCACACTCTCTCAGCCGTCTGACGACAGCACCCCATTTAGTTGTAATGTGATTATACAGGCTTTGATAAATCTTGTCAAATGTTAATTTACCTTTTACAGGACTTGGTTTGTACTAACGTTACTAATCACACTACGCATACCATCCGCCTCCATCAAGCGGTATGTCTCGAATTTTTCGCTAGAACGGGTCTCATCGCCCTAATATGAGATGCGTTCGCCGCAAGGCGAACAAATGGCGTTAGCCACAGGCGTGAAACGCCTCATTGAAATATCAACGAAGTTACATACGCGAAAAATCCGAGACATACCGCTTGATGGAGGCTAATCTGTGACCAGTAGCGTACTAACCACTCTTAAGTTGTGTGTAGATTATTCCCAAATACCTGCGTTTCTGAAATTCTCTGCATTATCGATGGTGATGATTGGTGAATACATTACGGTAATTCTTTCGAAAGACTCACCCGCAAGAATGCGAGCCATTACTGCAACACCTTCAGCACCGATTACATTGGCATCGTTGTGACCCGTAGCTTTGAAATTTCCACCTTCGAGGATTGCCAAAATAGCAGGGTTGGCACCATCAATCCCTGTGAAGAACATCTCATCAGAACGACCAGCATCCTCAGCAGCAGATTGAGCGCCGAAAGCCATAGAATCATTTTCGGTAAAAACAACGTCAATATGTGGGAATCTTGCAAGCATATTCTCCATGGCTGTTTTGCCACCGTCAGTGGACCAGCCAGCAAAGTCGGGTGAAACCTCAATGGTGAAATTGCCTGCATCTGTGAGTGCTCTAGTAACACCTGCTGTGCGATTAAGACCGATGGTATTTTCGGGTGGACCGCCACGAATAATCACTGCAGTGCCACCTTCCGGTAACTGCGATACTATATACTCGCCGATTTGATGACCCATGAACTCGTTATCCGGACCTACCCAGGCGGTGAAATTCTGAGAGTCGAACATACGGTCAACGAGCACTACAGGGATGTTTGCTGCTTCAGCAGCATCCAGCGCTGCCGGAATGTCGTTGAACCACGCACCCGAGATGATGATGCCATCTACACCTTGAGCGATGAAGTTTTCAACGTGATCTACAAGCTGAGCATCATCGCCATCTGCATTAGTTGCATGAACAGTCCAGCCACGATCCTCCCCAGCATTGACTACAGCATTACGCATTCCGGTAAAGTAATCACCTAAGGCAAGGTTTGCCATACCGATGACGATACCTTCATCTGCCGGTTCGCCGTTTCCACAACCAGCTGTAAGGCTCAGAAACAACAGAGCTACAAGTACAATGGATACCATTTTTTTGAATTTCATAGTTTTCCTCCTAAAAAAGTCTTTTTTTTGATTTAAATGCCGATTATAACCGACATAATCTCTATTATTGACCTCGTTTTGCAGAGCTAACGCTGTGAACTAAAACCACTACGATAATAATCACACCTTTGAGTATCCATTGCCAATATGCATCCACATTACGCAGCGACAACAGATTATTCATGATTGACAGGATTAAGACCCCTATAGCTGTTCCTTGAATGGTACCTTTCCCTCCAGCGAGGGCTGCTCCACCAATTACACATGCGGCTATTGCGTCAAGCTCAAATGCACCACCGAGTGAAGGTTGAACATTACCTAAACGAGAAGCTAGTAAAACGCCACCCACACCAGAGCAAATACCTGAAATGACGTATGCGGTAATAATACCCTTCGGTACTGAAATACCAGCCAATCGCACAGTTTCTCGATTTCCGCCAATGGCTATTATGCTGCGCCCAAGTGGAGTTAGGTTTAGGAACACCGCACCTAGAATGAAGAACACAACCATAATCATAGTTGAGACTGGAATACCAAAGACCACCGCCGAACCCAATGCAGTGAAACCGGGAAAGTCACGGGTACTTATCGACATCTCTGAAACGACATATGTCACACCGCGAATAAAGGTCATCATGGCCAATGTAACTACGAAGGGTGCTAACTTGAATTTAGCAATAATCGTACCGTTAACCAATCCCCAAAATGCGCCTGTTGCTATACCAAATGCGAATGCCATCCAGATTGGAAGTCCCAAGTTTACAGTAGCGGTGGCAGAAACGATTGCGGAGAAACCAACAATGGAGCCGACCGAGAGGTCAATCCCACCCGTCAGAATTACAAACAACATCCCAAGTGCCAACAGCCCTGGTACTGTCGTCATCTGCCGCAAAAGGTTGGTGAGGTTGTTGGCGGTGAAAAACACTCCATTCGTCAACGGATTGGCAACAATGGCAAGTGCAATCATGATTATAGAAAGAGTGAGCACCATAGTAACATCTTTACCAGCGACTATAATCCGACCCCGCCGGACAGTCATGAATTGAGTTGTGGTAGAAGTTGCCTCAATGGGATCTAATTTATTCATTCATCATATCCTCCAATTGCATACGCTAACACTTCCTCTTCGTTGGTTTCTGCTGCGTGTAACTCCTTCACCAGCTGTCCATCTCGCATAACAAGAATTCTATCAGCCATTTCTATTGCCTCTGTCAGGTCAGATGAAATCATTAGGATTGAAACGCCTGCCACAGCGAACTCGTCTATTTTCTGATAAATTTCAGCTCGGGTAGCCATATCAACACCGCGAGTCGGTTCGTCAAGAATTAAAATAGACGGGTCGGTTAGCAGCCACTTAGAAACAACGACTTTTTGTTGATTACCACCAGACAGTTGCCATGCTTCCATGTTTTTGCAGTGTTCTGGATGAATGGATAACTTCTCTATCATCATTTCTGCATTGAGGCGGCGCTTAACTGGGGAGAGAAACGCACCACGCATGGTTGTCAAGTTTATGTTCTCGCTAACGTTATGCTCTAATACTAATCCGGTTCTCTTTCGATCTTCCGTCACTAAGGCAAGACCGGTTTTGATTGACTTGGCAGGAGTATTAGAAGGTTGGACAACACCATCGATTGAGATGGAACCGCTTTGTTGCCGACGTGCTCCAAATATTGTTTCGGCGAGTTCGCTGCGTCCTGCTCCCACAAGACCAAAAATTGACAAAACCTCGCCTGCACGAAGCTGGAAACTTACATTCTCAAACTCGTTTTCACGAGTCAAGCCCTCAACACACAAGGTCGAACTACCGAATGTTTCACGCCGTTTAGGATAAACTGTTTCGATTTCACGACCAGCCATCAATGTAATCATTTCATCCTCGGTGGCCTTCTTCGGGTCGAGTTCTGCAACGAAAGTACCGTCTTTCAAGATTACAATTCTGTCAGCTAAATCGAGAACTTCTTGAAGTCGGTGTGATACATATAAGACGAGAGTTCCTTGCTTGCGTAACTGATTAACTAACGCATAAAGTGAATCTAAATCAGAACCTGACAGTACCGCAGACGGCTCATCAAGCACTAATATTTTCGGATTGGAAACCAATGCTTTTGCGATTTCGACCATCTGTTGCTTGGCAATCGACAGATCACGTGTTTTCGCGGTTTCGTCAACTGTATCAAAACCGATTGACACGAGTATCTCCCTAGCACGCGCACGAGCAGCACTCCAGTCAATTAGCCCCCAGCGTTTCGGTAAAACACCCATGAGAAGATTCTCGGTCACAGTGAGTTCTGGCACTAATGAAAGTTCTTGATATACCGTGCAGATACCTTGTCGAATCGCATCACGTGGTCCCCTTAAATTGAGAGACCGACCGTCTAGTATAAGATCACCTGAGTCCTTGAGAACAGCACCTGCTAGAGTTTTGATTAAAGTAGACTTGCCGGCGCCATTTGCCCCGACAATCGCCACTACTTGACCGTACTCGACCTGCAGGTTAATTTCATGCAAAACTTCGGTGAGACCGTACGACTTTCGTATATCACAAAGTACCAAAGACATCTGAAAACTCCTTTAGAGTCAATGTATAAATAAACATAAATGAGGTAGCTTTTACCTGTGACATCTTGTTTAAAATTTCGTCTGAGTTCGGACTGTTGTTGAAATGATTACATAGATAAAATTTACTTTAGTTCAAACAACAATTCAATCTCAACCGGAATATTGCCTGGAAGCACATTCGTGCCGATGGCACTTCGTGCACCGAGACCAATCTCAGAACCAAATAGATTTTCTAAAAATTCAGAGCAGCCGTTGATAACCTTGGGCTGCTCAAAAAATGTGTCACTACTGGCTACAAAGCCAAGTACTTTTACAATGTTTTTAACTTTATTCAGATCTCCAACATGGTTGTGGATCAAGGTCAGCATATTAACAGCGCAGTTACGGGCGGCCTCTTGTCCCTCTTCCAAGGTTATCTCCTGCCCGAGCTTTCCTTTCTTAAACAGCTCGCCATTGATATCCGGACCACAGCCGGATACGTACGCCAATTTATGGCCGAACTCTTTCACGAATACAAAAACACCGGCCTTTGGCGGCATTTTGGGTAATTCCACTCCAAGTTCATTTAGTTTATCATACACACACATACACATAAATTTTCGCCTTTTTTCTACATTTTAACGGCATTATATATTCATTTAACGAAGATGTCAATGGTCAAAATTGTGTATTTTAAACAGGGGGGTAGTATATGCTGCAGAAAGAGCGTAGCGAAATATTGAGCCGAGAAAAACGAATCCGATACAAAGGCTGTATGCGAAGGCAAGCCTGCTCTACAAGTCAAAGCTCCTACATTTAGTTTCTTGTGGGATGTGAGGAAAGTTTCAAATTTTTCGTTTATTTCAACAATTAACAGATTTTAAATTTGTGTGAATTGTAGAAAAAAACTCATAATCTTGACATAAATTATGAACAAATGATATACTGTTCTCACAATTTTGGAACCGGTTCCAAAAAATGTTGTCGTTTTTTATTCGGTTGATTAATGTTTAATGTTACAGTGAGGTATGACTTACTTGATTACAATAAAAGAGGTTGCGTTATTAGCAGGTGTTTCGAAATCTACCGTTTCTAGAGTGTTAAACAAGAATGATAATGTTAGTAAGGCTGCCAGAGAGAAAGTAGAAAAGGTTATTTTTGAACAGAATTACTCACCATCTGCGTTTGCTGTTAACCTTTCTAAACGCAAAAGTAGTGCAATAGGAGCAACAATCCCGGAATTAGATAATTCCTTTTTTGGCGAGATTATGAAAGGAATTTCTGAGGTTGCCGAAGAGAGAGAGTTCTCTGTATTCTGCTTTGATACTTCCAATAGTGCCCATAGGGAAGATAGAGCCCTGCAAATGCTAAAACATCAAAGGGTTAGCGGGCTGATTATTACGCCGACTTCAGAGCGGACTGAAGAGGAAGATGCCAGACGCTTCAGGGACTCACTTAACAATTTAGGTGTTCCGATTGTTGTTGTTGATCGTCATATTGATGGAATTGCGCTTGACGGTGTTTACTATGAAAATGAAAAGAGTGGGTATGTTGCGACCTCCGAACTGATTAAGGCTGGCAATCGCAAACTTGCAATTATTACTGGGGATGTACAATTGCGAATTGCACGAGATCGATTTCAAGGTTTCAAGCAGGCTGTCGCAGATGCAGGGCTTGAGCTGGATGAAAAGTTCATTCTAAAAGGTGACTTTTCAATTGACACTGCATATCGACTAACCAAAGAGATGCTTGAGTCGGGAGACATACCTGATGGTATTGTTACAAGCAATAACAGAACAAGCATGGGTTTTCTAAAAGCTGTAAGAGAAAAAGGATTGAAGATTGGAAAAGATATTGCCGTCATTGGTATCGATAGCATAGATATTCTTGATATTTTAGATTATAAGTTCAGTTGTGTAGCGCGTGATTCGTGTGAAATGGGCAGAGTTGCAATGCGACTGATTCTTGACAGGATTGAAAACGGAACTTCGCAGCAAATAGTCCACCATGTACCATGTGAATTGATTTTAAAAGGGTCTGAGCGTAAAGGAAATTAAGTGAAGTTGTCATTAGTATGGACCTCATAATACAAATGCCGCACTGGAACCGGTTCCAGTGCCCAATACAGGTGGAGGAGATCATTATGAACAGCGAACGCGAATACAGAATTGAAATGAAAGCTATGTCGAAAAGCTTTGGTGGCATTCATGCGCTAAAAAATGTAAGCTTTAGTGTTAAGCCTGGAGAAATCCATTGCTTGGTCGGAGAAAATGGAGCTGGAAAGTCTACTCTGATGAAGATTCTCTCTGGCGCTTATCGGATGGATTCCGGCTCAATCAAAGTGGATGGTGAAGATGTTAAGATAACATCACCTCTCCATGCGATTCAGCTTGGCATTGGAATTGTCTATCAAGAATTTGAGCTTGCTGACGAATTGTCTGTTGCCGAGAACATATTCTTGGAAAGTCTCCGGAAAAAGTCGATAATAAACTGGAAGAAGTTGTACGCAGATGCCGATGAGATAGTTCGCGAAATCGGTTTTGAGATAGATACGAGTATTAGAACTGGATCATTAAGTGTAGCTTATAAGCAAATTGTGGAAATTTCAAAAGTTATTTCTAAGAATATAAAGATATTGATCCTTGATGAGCCGACTGCTGTCCTAAACGACAAAGAGGCGGAAGTGTTGTTCGGTTTGCTTAGGCGTTTAAGGGAAAGAGATGTTAGCATTATCTACATTTCCCACCGTTTGGAAGAAGTCTTCAAGATTGGCGACACAATCACTACACTCCGCGACGGTGAGATCACTGGCGTGAATCCTGTAAAGGAAATGACGATAGAGCGAATTATAGAACTCATGATTGGACGCAAGCTCGCTGACATATATCCAAAACGGGATGTGGTAATTGGAGAGGAAGGGCTCAGAGTTGAAGGGTTCTCGAATGGTAACGTCTATCAGGACATTTCATTTACTGCCAGAAAAGGTGAAGTATTAGGAATTTCAGGACTTGTGGGCAGTGGACGCACTGAGGTTGCCAGGGCAATTTTTGGTGCTGACCGGCGCAGATCTGGCAATGTCTATTTAGACGGAAAAATGGTGAATTTGAATTCTACAGTTAAGGCCGTGCGTTCCAGTGTTGCGCTCATACCGGAAAACAGAAAGGAACAAGGGCTGGTTCCGGATTTGAATATTAAACAGAACATTACCATAACAGATATGGGTAAGGTCACCAATTCTTTCGGGGTTATAAGTGACAAAAAAGAAGTTTCCATTGCCACAAAACTTGCCGGGATGCTTAAGATTAAAGCAGAGAGTGTTGAAACATCTGTATTTAGTCTCAGCGGTGGCAATCAGCAAAAAGTCGTAATATCCAAGTGGTTCAACACCGAGGCCAAGGTAATCATTATGGATGAACCGACTCGTGGAGTCGATGTCGGTGCGAAAAGTGAGATATACAGACTGATTAACGAACTTGCAGCAGAAGGGAACGTTGTTATATTCATTTCTTCGGAGATGATGGAACTTATGGGCATGTGTGATCGTTTGTTAGTAATGAGCGAAGGACGCATAAAAGGCGAATTGTCAAAAGAAAAATTTTCAGAGAAAAATATAATGCAATTAATTTTGGGAGGGCAATAGTATGAATAAATTCATACTACCAGAGAATGTGCCAATTGCGATCTGTGGAATCGCAATTGATGCACGTACTAATAATCATCCTTTTCATAATCGTTTTGTGCCTAAGAAATCCGAAAGGAATGATTATTAGTATGAATAAATTCATACTAATCAGAGAATGTGCCACCTGCTCCCCCTGCGGGGAACCGCAAATGATGCACGAAATGATCATTCCTTTTTATGGTTGTATGGTTGTTTTGTGCCTAAGGATTTTTGAAAGGAATGGTCATTAAAATGAAAAACTCCTCGATGAAGAAAAGTATAAATTGGTTGAGCCTGTTTAAGGAAAACATAACGGTTATTGTTATGCTCATTCTATTTGTAGTTTCAAGTCTGCTATCGGAAAATTTCCTTACATCGCAAAATATTTTTAACCTGCTTAGGCAACTGACACCGCCAACATTAATTGCGATGGGTATGCTTTTTGTCATATTGACAGGTGGCATTGACCTGTCGGTTGGTTCGGTGGTTGCAATGGCTTCTGTCTTTACAGCACACCTGTTGAGAACACAACACTTAATTGTAACCCTGTTCTTGGTCTTGTTAGCAGCTGCAGCATTCGGAGCATTTAACGGTTATCTCGTGGCGAAACGACGATTAGCTCCCTTTGTTGTCACACTGGCGGGTATGACGATTGCCAGGGGCATAGCCTTTATCGTATCACGTGGTATGCCTGAAAGAGTGAGAAACCAATTTCTTCTTGATTTTGCGAATAACAACTTCCTGGGGATACCACTCATAGTGTGGTTTGCGCTTGTGGTAGTTGTTATTTTAGTTTTGATTCATAAGTTTACAGTCTTCGGACGATTTGTGCAGGCAGTGGGTAGTAATGAAACCGCAGTGAAATTGTCAGGTATTAACTCCAATATTTACAAAATTGGAGTGTATGTGCTCAGTTCAGTTTTGGCAGCTATCGGAGGCATTATTATAGCGTCAAGAGTCGGGATGGGAAGCCCACTTGCTGGTGAAGCGATGGAGTTAAGTGCGATTGCCGCGGTCGTAATCGGTGGTGCCAGTCTTTCGGGTGGACGTGGTAGAGTTATTAACACCTTGATGGGTGTTTGGGTTCTCGGGATGATAGGGAACATAATGAATCTACTGAATGTGCCTAGCTATCCACAGCAGGTTTTCCAAGGAATTATCATCATAATTGCGGTTCTTCTTCAGTCAGACAGAAAGGGAAAAGACATTCAGTCGTCATCAAATCGTTAGCATCTTTCTTGCCACTTTGGTTCCTACACTAATCCCTGATAGGAAGTATTGCAATCTTTGCGAGCTGTTTTCCGTCATTCATCGTTAAAAATCCTTGAAAGGTCACAGTACAGATTCCTTCGGATTTTCTCCTCGACTGACAAATAATACTCTCTCAAATATATCGACACTTTCTATCAGGGATCATCAGCATTGTACAAATGTGAACTATAAAGTGCCTGGAAGAAAAAATAAGGCTAAAATTTAGGAGGTAAAAAGAAAATGAAAAGAAATCTAAGAATTATTGCGTGTATCCTGGTGTGTATGTTGATGTTGGGCGTAATCGCAGCTTGTGCAGAGGATACAGCACCTGTGACTCCGGATCCAGATACACCAGATGTCACAACATCGCCTGTAGTAGCGGACACTGGCGAGGGTCATGCCGTGTTTGCAAGTGCTTCTGAATTAAGAGTAGGATTTGCAATTAAAAACATGCATAACCCTTACCTGATTGCAATGAACAGAACAATGGACGAGATGGCTGAATATTTCGGATACGAACTCATCACGATTAACGCAGGTGGTGATGCAGCTCAGCAACAAATGGACGTTGAAGATCTTATTGCAGCGGGTGTAGACGTTATAGTTATGGACGCACAGGATCCGATTGCAGCTATTGCGAAATCGCAGTACATTGCAAGTCACAACATCCCGCTCTTCTTGTTGAATGCGTCGGTCGATCCTCAAACTATTTTTGTAACTCTGGTTCAATCAAATAATGTTGGATTAGGTACGGCAGTTGGTGAGTGGGTTGCAGATCAAGTCTCCGGCGATATCAACATTGGTCTTCTTGCTGGAAATCCGGGTAACATGGTTGGTTATGCACGTAGAACAGGATTCATCACAGGTCTCACCGAACGTCAATTGGAAAGATTCAACTCCACAAACTTCACAGTAAGAACAATGGGGTGGGGTAATTGGTCTGCAGAAGTAGGAATGGAAGCAGCTGAAGATATGCTGGTTGCAGCGCCTGATATCAATGTTATCTTTGCAGAAAATGACGGGATGGCAATGGGCGCGATTACTGCAGTGAGAAATGCAGGCAGGGAAGGCGAAGTCTTGATTGTCGGTGTTGACGGCATGGCCGATGCTCTTGAGTTGATTCAAGAAGGCGTATATGGCGCAACCGGAGTTAATAGCCCGATTGAACTCGTCAGAATGGCGATGCAAATCATGGTTGACTATATGACTGGTGTAAACCGCAGTATTCCTTCAATCATTAACACGACACCCGGACTTGTTAATGCTGCAAACGTTGAGGATAGTTGGGATCTCGCATTTTAATCAATTAGTGCATAAAGATTTTTGAAAGGAATGATTATTATATGAAAATGCTAATTAATGGTGAGCGATTAGATTCAAGCGATGGAGCCCAAATTGATATTTTGAATTCTGCAACAGGAGAGTTAGTTGATACCGTACCTGCAGCAACAGCGGAGGATGTAGGACTCGCGATTGATGCCGCTTTGGAAGGGAAAAAAGTCTGGGGCGCGACACCGCAGTACACCCGCAGTGAAATATTGATTAAGTGTGCACAAGCTATCGAGGATAACCTTGAGGAGCTATCGCGCATGCTTACAATGGAGATGGGTAAAATTATTTCCGAATCCACACCTGAAGTTGCTTGTGCTGCTCAGATTTTCAGAGGATTTGCAGAAATGGCAAACCATCTGTACGGTCAGACCATGTCAGAGTATCAAAAAGGTTCTGAAACAGACATTATCTTCACTAAATACGAACCACTTGGAGTGGTTGCCTGTATAACTCCGTTTAACTATCCAGTGGAGTTATGCTACCACAAAGCTGCAGCGGCTATGGCCGCCGGCAATGCAGTAATAATAAAACCAGCGAGTGACAACCCACTGACTATCATGCGTGTTGCCGAACTATGCTGGGAAGCCGGAATTCCAGGTAATGTCTTACAAGTTGTAACCGGAAAAGGTTCTACTATAGGCAACGTTTTGTCATCCTCACCGGATATTGACAAAATCAGCCTGACAGGGAGCACCGAGGTTGGTATTCAAGTAGCTAAGGTTGCGGCCAATACCTTAAAACATATGTCACTTGAATTAGGCGGAAATGATCCGTTTGTCGTATTTAAAGATGCTGATATGGAGCTTGCCGTTAATGAAGCGGTTTCGGGTCGTCTCAAAAATGCTGGACAGACCTGTTGCTCACCGAAGCGATTCATTGTGGAATCTTCGGTTGCTGAGGAGTTTACTAACGGAGTTATAGAAAAGCTAAAGACTTTGAAGTTGGGTTGCCCACTTGATCCAAACACGGAAATGGGCTCGCTAATTAATACTACGGCTGCACAGGATGTGCAGAAGCAGGTTGATGAAACCGTGGCAGCAGGAGCTAAGTGCATTTATGGCGGTAAGCTTTATGATCAGACCTACTTCGAACCCACTGTACTCGTAGACGTAAATAAGGACATGGATATTGCAGTGGATTTGGAAGTGTTTGGTCCTGTCTTCCCGATTATCACATTCGACACTTTTGAAGAAGCAGTCGAAATATCCAACAGTACTCAATATGGTCTCCAAGCAGGGGTTATGACAAAGGATTTCTCGAAAGCCATCAGAGCTGCAGCAGCGATACAGTGTGGTGCAGTTGTCATCAATGGCTCCGGGAATTATCGTAATGTCGATCAACCATTTGGTGGAATGAAAATGAGTGGTCTTGGCAGGGAAGGTATTAGCTGCACATTGGAGGCGATGTCACAAGTTAAGTCATATATCTTGAAGAACATCATGGTTGAGTAAGTAGAAATTTCACCTGTTGTAAACCTAAAAATGTAGCCGGACAATTGTTAGGAGCGAGTTATGTCAGTTTATGCCAGCTTTCGAAATACAATTTTCGTCCGGCTGCTTGTGTATGTGGTGTGACCACCGAGTAAGGAAAAGGGGGAGATTTATAGATTGATTGAGGGCAACGCAATTTTAATGTAATTGCGAATTTTATGCAATTGCCGACTGGGGGTGAGAGAAGGGATTATAGAGGGAAAAATTCGGATTATATTTACATAGTTGTGAGGCACTAGCAAAACCAGATACATCTACAACTGTATTAGGAACAACTAAATGCAGATATTCACAACTAAAAAACAAAAACAAAACGAATTTGACTATACTTATAGAAGGGATTTAACTAATGAAAAAAGCACTTTTTATAGTCTTTTTGTGCGTTGTAATGGTGATAGCTTTTGCTGTACCAGCGTTGACAGCGCCAAGCGAGGTACCATATAGTGGAACACAACCTAATGAACTTAGAGCTTTGCTGAGTGAGGGAGACGTAAGACTCGAAACTCGTGGTAACTTAGGTATTTTTGAACGGCATGGCACTTTTTTGATTCCGGAAGGACGCACCCTTACGGTAGCAACTACTCTAAATATTGAAAGTAGAGCCAGACTGGAGATAGCAGGTACTCTTGTTATTTTAGAAGGAGCCAGACTAAACAATCAAGGTGGATCTGGAGGAACTATAAGGGTACTTCCAGGCGGCGAACTGATAAACTATGGGTGGGTTGAAAACGTGACAAACTCAACTTTTATCAACTGTGGCACCATTGTTAATAATGGCAGTAGATTTGAGCTTCGTCCAGGTACTACGTTTGTTGACTGTGGCAATGTTACAGGTAGCCGACCCATAAATAACCGAGGTGTTATTGCAGAATGCGAATATTGTGATATAGACGTACCACCACTAGACCGCAAATTCGTTATTGATGAAAGTGGCGTAATCTTTGACGAGAATAACAACATAGTTGCTCCTCCTGGTGTAAATGAATTCATGTATGTGAGAATCGTTGAAGGACCACGAGCTCATGTAATGACCGCCGTAAGAGCTGGTGATGGAGCACAGTGGGAGCACACCAGAATTGCTCAACCTGAGTGGCTAGACATAATTATTGCAACTATCTATGAAGAAAATTATGAAGTAGCTGCAACTGCTCTTCCAGAACTCCATATTGATAGAACTGTTCCGTCTTTTGGTTCCAATCTCCTGAGATTGCCCGATAGAACAAGAGTCGTTATCAATATTGTTATCTGGGATGATGAGACCGAGGTTGAAGATGCGTTAGTATTAGAGTATTACGAAGACTACGAGGAATATGAAGACGTAGATGAATACGGGGAATATGAAGACGTAGAAGACTACGAAGAAGACGGCTACGATAACGAGCTGAATGACGACAGTGAATAACCTGTTGTTAGTCACTCGATTTATTGAAAATGTCATTAAACCATCTGCATATTTGAGATGAAACGAAATTTGAGGCAAGAAAGGTAAAATTATGAAAAAAATATCTAAGCCTATCAGTATATTGCTAATAATTATGATGGTACTGTCATTTACGCCGCTTTTTCCAGGTGTATTTGGTGAGAGTACCGTTGCAGCAGCACTTCCAACGGAAGCCGCTCCGACAGCTGAAGACATCAGTGCGACCGGTGCGGTTGAACCTTTTGCAATTACCGGAGTTGATATCGTTAATAATAGAGTAGCTATCGTGCATCTCAACAATGAGGTAGGTTCTCATTTTCAAATGTTGGCACTTGCGCGAGCAAACTACCTGACATACTTCATGCAGGTTGATGGTCAATGGCTACAAGATGACAAAGAAATGCCTGTAGGCGTAGGGAGCAGGATATACATAAGGGAAGATAATCGATCCTTCGAACTGGTGCTTGGCAGTGCAACGCCTAACTTGGCTGAACCATCAGCAGGAAACATCAGATTCAATCCTGCTGGCGGGACAATCGCATTTAATTTTAGAGACAGAGATTTTATACCATACTACTATTTCCATCAAGAAGATCAGCATATGCAAAGTGGTGATGTATGGGTACGTGATATTCACGACCAACCTTTAACAGGCATCAGCATAGCGTATGGTCCGCAAACCTTTACTAATCCACAGCCATATCTTGGGCTGGAAGAAGTTAGAGTATTAGACAGCAGATCGATATATGTTAGATTTAATCAACGAATAACTTTGACTCCGAATAATACCGGACAAAATATGTCGTGGAATAACAATCTACTCAATGGACCTTTTGCAGGAGGAAATGCTGCGAATGCGACACTCGGTACTGCTCACAATTTGGTCGCAGCCGGGGATAATCCGAACTTGCTTTTGTCACATTCATTTGAACTCAGTGCAGATCACCCTGTATCTTCCGGGTATGGAAATGGACGCGAGTTCATACTTACTTACAACGGTGATATTTTAGCGGGCGTAGAATACTCGATTAACTGGGGTCATGGTAATCTAAGAGGGCTCATCAATGCAGCAGGACAACATGGTACGCCAAATGTTACATCAACAGTTACAGCCACAACTGTGTCGGCAGCAGATTTTGACCTGTTTGATGCAGAGCTTGTCAGAGCGATAAGCGGTAGACACGAGCTAGTGTTGTCTTTTGACAGACCGTTAGCATTCACAAGAATAGCTGAAGAGTCAAGATTCCGCACACGTAACTCGCCCACAGGTGCTCCATGGATGGCCAAATTCCATGATCTGATTGATGACAGCCAGCCTGACACACCTGAAAACAGAAGCGCTTACTTCCAGTCTCTGCATGAAACATCCACCGGAATGACCGGAACAGTGTTGACAGCAGACGATGTAAGAGAAATATTTAGCTTTAATGGTGTCTATTCAGAAACACCTGGCGGAAACGTACCGTTTTTGAATGTTTTCCGTGGTGACAATGTAATCGGATACTTTAGAAATAACTACACAATAGTGTTGCATAATCAAAATAGATTCCCGATTAACTTAGTCAATGCAAATGTTAGTGTACTAGAGGGTGCACTTGTTGGCTTCGGAACAAGGAATCTGTGGAACACAGGAACCGGAATCCCTGCGCATGCGACTGAACCGGCAGCGGACAGAGTAGGTGTTTTGCTATCTTCAACAAATGGATTCCGTAACACAGAGATTGCTGATATCCCAATTACTTTAAATCCGATTGTTACTCCATGGCCGGATGGATTTGATCCAGATTGGGATCGTGGCGTTGTTGTAACACCAACTTATGCATTGTTCAACCATAACGATGTATATTACCAGCAATATGACGGTATTAAAGATCCGTTGATTGGTGGACTTAGTGGTGATGTACGTCACTCCGGTAATATTACTGGAACAAGAATTTTTGCACCAGATGGTAGACAATTCGGTGGTCCTGTTTACGCAGCTGGCTTTGGATCTATGGAACTAAATTATGTTGTACAGGGAAGATTCCCTGCCTATGAAATTGAAAACAAGTGGATCAGAACTTTGATAGTTCCCAGCAATGCTGCTCGCTTCTTAGAATTTGAATTTAAGCCAACAGGACATGATGCATTCTATACAAATCCAGCAGCAACGAACTACAATATAACCAATGCTCCCGGAGGACTTTACCCGCCAACAACAGTCGGCGGCGGAACATTCCTACTTGGATGGCTTCTCGTATGGGGTGGCACATTCCCGGTGTTTGACGGCTGTGAACACGGTCATGTCTGGACGACACCATTCGATTATGAGATTATTAACCATCCTGACGGTGCGGTATCTATAAAACATACGATTGTTAACGATCAAAATGTCCCAGTAGCAGCCGGAACTGGTGCAAGCTTTGTACCTTCATCAAACAACATACATATAGGTGGCGACTTTACTCCCTTTAGCCCGGGTCTTGAGTATACAATCGAATACACCATAAGACCTAACTCGCCTGCAGTTGACATGGCAATCACAGTGCACAATCCAGCGCAGGTAGCCAGAACGTATGAGTTTTATGTATGTAACACACTTGCTCCAGGCGAAGTGAGCGAATGGGGTCATGGTAGCATGAAGCACATCGACAATAACCAAATCTGTATGGTTCAAGGTTGGCCTGCTCCAAACGTAGCAGTTGACTTAAACAGAGGTGAGGCATCAAATGACAGGTCGAGTGCAGATGTACTGCTATACAGTGGATTCAACTTTGCAGCAAATGTACCGCTAGAAGACTTTTTGCCACAATGGATCAGGGATCGTAAGTTTGCAGGAACAGGTCAAACATACAATCAAGTTACCGGTGGAATCAACAGGCAACACTTCTATGAGTGGTATACCACTCGCTATTTACCTGGAAACAGCAATCTGACAACATTCTCTACGGATCTTAACAGAAGACCACAAGCCGATTGGTATGGTGCTGTCAACTTAAGAAACCTTGAAGGTATCATTCGTGCAGGTCCAAACATTAACCAATATACCCCGAGTATCAAGTACTGGATCTGGGGCTACAGAGAAATGTTTGACAACCTTCCGTTTGAACGCAATTCAAACAACTCAGGACGTCCATACCTTGAACCATGGGCGGGAACCGGCGATCAATATTTCTCAAACAGAGCAATCGGCGCAGGCGACACCCATCACTGGGTAGAAACTTATTTCCACTCCTTTGGTCTTGATATGGCGACAAATGCAAACGAACATGCCATGGCACATATCAAGTTCTACGATGAAGGATCACCCGGACTAGTACGTCCTGTCGTTGAAATCTATGACACAAAGCTCCTGCAACAAGTCACAGCGCGTATGATAGTCAGTGGTACAGTCCAGACATGGACATATACTTCACAAATCATGGCACATGAAGTGTTTACATCAGCCACACAAGTATTGGAAGATGGAGTAAGAGTGACAGTAGATCTATTCTTAGGACCAACCGCTACAGGTACGCCGTTCTTTACAGCATGGGCATACTCAGGACGTCCATTTGTCCGCATAGGAAGCGTCCCGGCATACCACGGTCCGAACGGCGATGATGTTGATTATTGGACTGACAGAGATTCTCCTGTTGAGGAAGTCTTCATATCGCACGGTGCGTCAATCGATATTCCAGGACGTGTTGCTCCAACAGGCACAGCCCAATACAGTATAAGAGAAGTATTTGCATGGGCAGAGCCGTTCTCCGCAGATGGAAAAGGCATACTCATCTGGTCTAAAGAAAGTGGCGATGTAGAAGAAGTAACGATCACAAGTGGCGTTAATAACCCAGGTCATGTAGCCAACTCCAATGGTCCTCGTGGCACACCGAACAACACAGGCAGCACATGGTGGCACACATTTGACTTTATCACACTTCGTGGTCACGAACCAGGCAGTACAATCGTATTGAGGGCAACGGCAAAAGACGATAACATTGCAGTTCCAAATTCAATTTACGCAGAAATCACTGTTAACGTTAGAAAGCCATTGTACCTGACACTGCCATACAACCCAGGGAATCCAGCAGGCACAACTCCTGGACATTCATTGGCACGCAATATGTATTCTCCATATAGATTTAACAAGGACATGAACTTACAGTTGACTATTTCACACCATGAACTTGATGTGGTGGAAGGTCCAATAACTGTCAGCATTTATGACAGAAACCACAGTCATGCTGATCCGTTTATAACCTTCGAAGATCTTGAACTTGGCGAGAACATCCTTCACATCCCTGCATATACATTCCCACGTGAAGAATTCTATAGAATAGTAGCAAGAAGCGCAGACGGTGAAGCATTTGGCTTCGAGTTCTTTAGAGTTGACGGGTATAGCAGCATTGACTGGAACAGAACACTCTTTGTTGAAGGTGATGACGTTGTAGTTAGATTCGAGAAGAAAAATGCTGCAGTGCTTAACTCACTATTACTAACAGCGGGTGCAACTGCGTTCGTTAACGACGTTGAGCTCCCAGTAAAAGTCGGCACAACCACAGCATGGGCGACAGCTGATACAAATACGCTGATTATAGAAGGCGGTGCAGCTGTGCTAGGTGCTGGAACGAACTTCGTTGAAGTTTTGGGTCTAAGGTTGCCTGACTATCCACAGTATCAATCATTCACAATATCTGACGTCCTGATAAGATAATGTGAAAAACTTGCTCAGATAGAGTAAGGTAAGTTAGTTTTTAGGGGCTATTGGCCATCAAGGACTTGATGTCATTCGACGATAGCCCCTAATGCTACTTATACTAATCACCGCTTAAAAGTACAGTATCTTTGCGGTATATTTTCCGCGATCAGTATTACGAGATCATTGAAAGGGATGTGGTCATTGTTATGAAAATATTGCTTATTGTGGTGCTTTCCATATTAATGGTGGCAAGCCTGACATCCTGTGGACAAGTTGAAATAGACTATGATCCAAATGAGTCCGCTTTTGACGCATGGTATATTATGAATGAAAACATCAGAGATGCAGGTTCGTTTGAATTTTCGTTTGTTGAATTAATGGTGCTTTTTGCCGGAGATGGTGACCCGATAGAGATTGAGAATAAAGGGGTCATAAGAAAAGCAGAGCAGGGAGACGGCAGCATTAATATGCAATTATCGATTTCGCTTAGCACAGGAGGGCATACAAATGAGCTAGATGTTTACTATTATGATGAGTTTATGTTTTTCAATTTTGATGGAAGTAAACATAAGCGCAGCTCCGATTTAGATGTTGCCTTACGTGTTATGTATGCGGAGATGCCGGATGTGACTTTGATTCCCATAATTACTGATGGGATTGGTGAAGGGAACAGGCGTGGACAAAGAGAGATAAATTTTGTACTATACAGCGATGCAGAATATTTTGATTTCATAATGGATGCAATTATAGATTCGTTTAGACTAAGAGCTGATATTCCTGGAGCTACTGGTGTAGAGATAGAGATTTTTGGACCGATAGCTTTTGTAGTAGAACTTGGCAGTAATCACACATTTGTCAGCTATACATTGGCTTTTACAACAGACATCACAATCGTAGGTACCGAGGAAACATTCAGGGCATACTACGAAATAGTTAAAACTGCTGAGCAAATTGGCGATATTAGTGTAAAAGCTCCTCAAAACATCTATGAATATGTCGATGTTACTGATTGATTAGTCCTAATCCTCGAATGTCACAAAGTCCGCGATTCGTTGCAACGCAACGTTCGCGGACTTCGTTTGATAAACACAAGTGTTTAGTATTATATGCGTGTTGTCAAATATTATTTTACCATGCTTGCGACTTCTGCTGCGAAATCGTCTTCTTTCTTTTCGATGCCTTCGCCTTTTTCAAAGCGGGTGTATGCACTGATTTTAATGTCACCGCCAAGTGTTTTTGCAACTTGGTTAACATGAGCTTCAACTGTAATTTTGTCGCCTTTTACGAAAGGTTGATTTAGCAGACAAATATCTTCGAAGAACTTGTTCATACGACCTTTTACCATTTGTTCAGCAATTTGTTTTGCTTTGTCATCAGGTAGGTTTTTGGCTTTATTTTCTTCGATTGCTGTGTTGAGTTGAATTTGTCTTTCTTTTTCAATCTCAGTAGCATCGACAGATTCAGAGTTGAGGTATAGCGGACGCATTGCTGCTATTTGCATTGCAAGATCTTTACCAAGTTCTGTAAGGGCAGCTTCATCAGAGATACCGTTTACATCAAGGCTTACAAGAACGCCGATTTTTCCACCTGCATGAATGTAGGGAACATTAAAGCCTTCTGTATAGCGATCAAAGCGGCGAACAGAAATATTCTCACCAATGACAAGAATCATTTCTTGCTGTTCTTCGGTAACTGTTCTATCAGTGCCGGGATAATTGCTTGCCATCAGTGCTTCAATATCTGCAGGATTGTTTATGGCTACAGATTTTGCTACACCTTCAACAAAACTTACGAACTTTTCGTTTTTTGATACAAAGTCTGTTTCCGCATTAACTTCGACAACAACGCCGACATTATCAATAACTGTTGCATATGCGATGCCTTCTGCAGCAATTCTTCCAGCTTTTTTTTGAGCAGTTGCAAGACCCTGTTCACGGAGGTAAGCGACAGCATTGTCCATATCTCCATTGGTTTCTGTAAGAGCTTTCTTACAATCCATCATACCAACTCCGGTCATTTCACGGAGTTTTTTTACATCTTGAGCTGTGAATGACATAATTTATTATTCCTTTCTGCTATTTACTCAGTATCTTCAGCGGTCACTTCTTCAGTTTTCTTCGTTGTTTTTTTAGTAGCTTTCTCTTCTGTGGCTTCCTCAGTTGTTTTTGCTGTATCTTCAGCTGGAGCATCTTCAGCTTTTTTTGTTGTTCTTCTGGTTGTTTTCTTTGCAGTTGCTTCTTCGGCTGCTTCGACAGGTGCTACTGGAGCTTCTACAACTGGTGCGACCGGAGCAGGTGGAGCTACTGGTGCTGCGGGTGCTACAGGGGGTATTTCGACAGGAACAGTTTTTTCTTCACGTACTTGTTCTTCAGATTCTTCAACAGCAGCGTCGGCGCCTTGACGACCTTCGATTACTGCATTTGCCATTGCAGATGCGATAAGGCGAATGGCTCTAATTGCGTCGTCATTACCGGGAATTACGTAATCGATTTCGTCGGGGTCACAGTTTGTATCTACAATTGCTACAATTGGAATACCGAGTTTACGAGCTTCGGCAATAGCATTACGTTCTTTACGTGGGTCTACAATGAACAAGGCAGCAGGTAGTTTCTTCATTTCCTTAACGCCACCGAGATATTTTTCCAGTCTGTTTATTTCACCTGTGAGTTTGATGACTTCTTTTTTCGGCAAAATGTCAAATGTTCCGTCATCTTTCATTTTATTTAATTGAGCTAGGCGGTCAATACGCATACGCATGGTTTTAAAGTTTGTGAGCATTCCACCGAGCCAACGTGCATTTACAAAGAACATTCCTACACGTTCAGCTTCTTCTTTAACTGCATCTTGAGCTTGTTTCTTTGTTCCTACGAATAGGATATTACCGCCATCAGCACTAACATCACGTACGAAGTTATATGCTTCTTCAAGTTTTCTAACTGTTTTTTGAAGATCTATGATATAGATTTCATTACGTTCCATATAAATATATGGAGCCATCTTAGGGTTCCAACGGCGTGTTTGATGTCCAAAGTGAACACCAGCTTCTAAAAGTTGCTTCATTGATACTACTGACATTGTTTTTCCTCCAAAATTTTGTTTTTTAAGGTTGGGTACACTTACACAGTGCCCGTTATACCTTCCTCCGAAGCCGTCAACTTTTCGCGCCAACTACGCAAAAACGTAGCACTAAAGCGGAAAATCAGGTTCCGTGTGAGATATAATGTGTCAAAATGACACCAAAACATTTTAACAAAAAGGTGTGCAAAATGCAAGGATTATTTTTATTGTGCTATTGGACTGTTGTTCAGTGATAATGCCGGGTTGTGCCATGCATAAAATCCGCCTCCATCAAGCAATATGTCCCGAATTTTTCGCTAGAACGGGTCTCATCGCCCTACATACGCGAAAAATCCGAGACATACCGCTTGATTACGGCTAATCTGTGACTTGTAACATTCAGTGATAATGCCGGGTTGTGCCGATCCATCACATCACTCGGGGTGGGGATGAATCGGCACGATTGCATTTATACTACGCTTGCATTTACTGTAGATTTGCTGATTTAGCCAGGAATGAAATCGCGATGGATAGTTAACTCGCCTATCAATTCACCATTGTTGGCAAATGTAGTACCTGCACGAACTTGGAATATACCGTTGTTGACGATGGTACCATTACTTATGAAAGTGGAGTTAGTTACATTTTCTACCCGTCCATTGTTTACAAGCGAGCCGCCGGGAGCTATTGTTATTGTGCCGCCTGAACCGCCTTGATTGTTTATGCGTCCACCATCCAAGACTACGAGGTTGCCTTCTACGATGATTTCTGCATTACCCTGAATGTTAAGGGTAGTTTGGACATAGAGCGTTCTGCCCGCAGGTATTACAAACGGGCTGTGTTGTACGAAGATGCCCAAATTGCTTCTGGTTGAGAGGATTGCGTCATAGTCCACAAGCAAGGTACGCAGATTGTTGGGGTTGGTACCGTTAAACTCTACAGGGGGCGGTGTGGGAACATAGCCAACCACCGGAAGTTGCAAGAAGGTGTTTGGTCCTATGTTAACTGTGAATGTAGTCGCATCAGCAGCGTCTTTCGGAACCACAGTAGTTTCAGGGCAGGAGCCAAATATAATAAGCCCTATTGTATTTCCTTCAGTAAACGTATATTCGGTTACATCCATTTCCCACGTGTATGAGTAGAAGTTGCCCGGAACAATATCTGTCGGTTGGAAAAGGAAATTTGGATGCCAGTTTCCACCATACTCGATGTTTGATAATCCCGGAACTTGGAATGCAAGCGTTCCTGCCGGATTTGGATTGCGGACATTGACATTACCTTTTGCGACTATCATTGTACTATCAGGCACGCCACGTATAGTTCCAGATTCAAACAGCATAGCGGAAATTACACCCCTGTCCTGACTTGCAGCAACTTCAGCTGTCATAGCTATAACACCGCTGATGTGAAGGTCGCTCTCAAGTTCCATGGTGAACAGCAAGCGATCTTCAATTTCTTTTTCAAAGTCAAAGGAGTTTGTTACTGCTGCATTTGCTGTAAGGAGTCTTCTGTTTTGACCGATCCAGCCGTTTGCTCCCGTGACATCCCACGTTGCTCCACCGATAAGCCATTCTCTCCATCTGAGGTCAGCTCTATTATCAACACGCCCGGTCCAGACATTTGGATTAGCAACGCCTATGTGGTCACCGTGTCCACCAAGTATCAGAGCATTTTGCAGCCAACCATTTGCATTTTGATAGCCGACATTGCGAATATGAGCTCTGTTTGCGGGGAAGTTTGCATCCACGGCATGGTAATCGAAAACAGGATATGGCAAATTTGGAACAAAAACATCTCTATAAGTCAAAGGTGAAACGGCAGTTTGCGGCAACATTGCCAGCTCACCTGCTCTACCGCCTGTTGGATAAAATCTTTGATGTGCAGTAGCTCTTGGCCACTCATCTGAATTAGTCCACTGACCCATAACTCTGTTACTTTCAACGGAATAATTAGGTGTTCTCTCTACAATGTCATTATCCACGCCATATAAGAAATGAGCCAACCATTCAACTCTAACAGGTACGGTAAACCAGCTGCCTGCTCTATTATGACCCGCACTATGTCCACCTTGATGGAAAATGCTTTTAACGACTTCTACTCCATAATATTTAAGCATTTCGTTAAATAAATACGTATGCCTGAATTTAACGTTTCCGTCTTGAAGACCGTGATCCATGATAACACCGATATCCGTACGCATATCATATCCGAAAGAAAGCTGGTTTCTTTCATCCCACCAAGGATTGTAATTCCCCGTTATTACATCATTTTCATATGAAAGATAATGTATCCAGTCATACCAGTTGTCCCAAATTGCAGCATTCGGATGCACCAGAGAATTTAGATTCCAGCCACGACCAAAGGTAAACCATGTTACAAACGCAATATCTTCACCCTGCCATCCACCCGGGGCAACAGCAGTAGAATTTTCTCTAAAGTAATTATATGCATTGGTAACCGGGCAGGATGGAACAATTGTTCTTAATCCTTCTACACCTGTTACAGCAGCAGCAATAGGAAGTGTTCCATCATAGGAAGTACCGCCGGCTCCGGCATAGCCTGTGGCCCAGTAAGCTTCTACCGCAATAGTGCCGGTTGGATCAGTAAAGCCTTGTACCCTGCCGTTAAGCCAGTCAATTATGGCGGCACCGACAAGGTTTTCCTGATACATTCCGTATTGCAACATACCTTGTGAGTGTTCGCTTCCCATAACACGCCATTGAATCATAGCATATCCATGAGGAACAAAATCGCCCGCAGTCCAAGGACCTACGTTAAAGCTAGCGGAAGTATTCGTTGTACCGTCGCGTTGCGTGCCGATTGGCGTTCTTGCCGGAGGGAGGAAATGGAAATTAACTCTGTGCCAATCGGTATATTCATGATCTTGACGCATAAGCATATCATGCTCTAAAAGCAAAGCGTAGCGCGCTACATGAGCTTCCGGACCCAAGGCTTCTGTAGTGGTAGCAACGCGTCTGTATGTAACAGACCTTAATGCTGCATAGCTTCTGTCATTTTCAGGACCAAAAATTCTTGGCCAATGGCTATAGTCAGTCAGTGCTCCTGCTACACCGTCAGGTCTCGGTAAAAATCTTGCGTGAGAGAATTGAGTAGGTGCCAAACCAGCATCAGGGAAGCCATCATATACGCGAGTACTAAAAGCAACGGCAGTTGGTCTGGCCATAGTAACGGCATAAGGTGACATTGAAATAAGTGATGGAACTACCAAGCCGCCGCGTTCGGGCAATGTTTCAACGGGTCTTCTGATCAAAGCGCGCATGAGATCTCGTTCTCCGTCAAAATCTGAATCTATAGGAACTTCTACCCAAACTGTTTCAGTTCTCATTCTTGCAGCGACATTGCTAAATACCGGTCTGGTTATATTATTAGCAAAATCAAACATATCAAAACCTCTTTCGAGATTCTGTTGCAAAGCCGCATTGCCGACAACCGGAACAGGGGTGATTTCAATTTCGATTGTTTCGGGACCTAGCAACAATGCAGCATTGTCAGCAGCATCAACAACAGCCACTGTGATAGTGTAGCTGCCGATTCTATCTGTCAAAAAGTGGAATGTTCTGTTGCTGGCAGAAGGAGGTGCAAGATTGCCGACTGAAATATCATGTCCACCGACCGGACCCCAGAATCCTGTCCAGTTGCCTGCGAGAGGAGTACTTAATGCGCCAGCATTGTTCAAAACGTCATATACGCCTAAATCGGCAGTGCAATGCACGAGCAACATTGTACTTGCATCTGCGACATCAGTTTCAACGTTGAATACAAGTAGCGGTCTTGCATCATCATCTTGCTCGGCCGTAAAGTAGATTTCTATGGGATTCTGAACAAAAGCGGTAGTAGCGCCCCCAATATGCCCCCAATTCACAGCTGTGCTGTCGCCGTCAGTTCCGCTTTGCCAAAACCATCCATTGTCATCAACATCTTCAAAAACATCATGTTCGACGGTGGAAGTGAATCGATGGGAATTAAAACCTCCGAAATGCCCTGTAATAGGGTCTGCCGGAACAATAATTTCTCCGGTAATGGAATTAGCGCTAAAAGCTTGGGTTTCTTCAAAATAATCTTCCGAAACTAATGCTGTAGAATTTGCAAACATAGGCATCATCAGGCTAATTATTAACATTAGGATGATAGCTGTACGGAATAAGCGTTTTGCGTTCTTCATATTGAACCTCCATATTTGTATTTTTGAATATATATTAACACAACAGCCAATATTTGTATATATTTTTGAATATTCTTGCATTTGGTCTGTTCAACGCAATAACCGACCGTATAATATCATATACGGTCGGCTAGCTGAATTTTACTTATCCTATCTGTCTACTTGACAGAGGGTATTTTACAAAACGGTTTTGTTGAATAGTGAGTGATAGTGGAGATGGCTGCTCCGTGAACAACTCTATCTATACAATGGTCCGTATGTTGCACATGCTCTGTAATCGGCATTTTCTTTGTCTTCAGTGCCGAATGCTGACCATGCATGTGGACGGAATACATATTCATCACATACATTGTGCATAGATACAGGAATTCGTAGCATTGCACATAGAGTTATTACATCTGCACCTTTGTGACCATAACAGAATGCACCGTGGTTTGCGCCCCAATTTGCCATTACACTATACGCATCAGTGAAAGCACCTTTACCTGTAAGCCTTGGAGCAAACCATGTAGATGGCCATGTTGGGTCGGTGCGATAGAGAAGGGTATGATTGACTTTTTCTGGTAAGTCAACTGTATAGCCCTCTGCAATTTGCATAACTGGTCCAAGCCCATCAATTAGATTCAAGCGTAGCAAAGTGACAGGCATTTCACCTTCGGTTTCGAACTTTGATGAGAAGCCACCGCCGCGGAAGTAGCCTTTATTACCGGGACACCAAGCTGTTTTCTCGAGGCAGGATTTAACGTCGCCTTCGCTCATATCCCACCATGGTTTCATTGTGCTTTCACCGCTTGCATTTTTTGCGCCACCACTGCCGTCAAGAGCAGCTGCACCGGAGTTAATTAGGTGGATAAATCCATCTTTTGCTTTTCCACCCGGTTTCCATCCGGTTACACGTTCAACAGCATCCGGACTCCAAAATGTGCGAACATCGGCAAACACTGAAGCTGCACCGTCCATTAGATGTGAGAAGAGCATGGACACAGCGTTAAGTCCATCATTTTCTGTTGCGAAAATTGTTGGACGTCTATTACCATTCCAATCAAATGTTGAATTGAGGATTGCTTCTGTAAAGTCTGCATTTGGCTTATAATCTGTCCACATACGTTGTCCTTGGAAGCCACCTGCAATAGCATTGCGACCGAGAGCTTCCTCATGGTGACCAATTTCAGCCAGCTTTGGATTGCCAAGAAGAATATCGCGGCAAATCAGTGTCATTTTTACAACAAATTCCCACTGCTCGGCTTTTTGCTTGGCAGTGAATTGTTTTTCTTCGGGATTTGGGTCAAAACCTTCTTTACAATTCTTTTTTGCCCATGCGAGAGCAGTTTTGAATTCGACCGGATCATAAATATTTAGATCAATACGACGCAGTACTTCAGTCATATCGACCCATTCGGCGCGTATGCCAAGATATTTTTGCATAAAATCAGGGTCTAGGAATGAACCCATAATGCCCATGGATACTGAACCAATACCGACATATGCTTTGTTTTTCATTTGACCAACTGCAATAGCAGCACGTGCAAAACGGAGAATTTTTTCTTGTACATCTTCCGGAACTGAAGTGTCGCCAGCATCCTGAACATCACGACCATAAATACCAAAAGCAGGCAATCCGCGTTGTGCGTGGGCAGCAAGAACTGCTGCAAGATATACAGCTCCGGGACGCTCTGTGCCATTAAATCCCCATATGGCTTTTACTGTGTCTGATGTTAGGTCCATAGTTTCACTACCATAGCACCAGCAGGGGGTGACTGTTAATGATCCAATTACATTTTCTTGCGCGAATTTTTCGGCACATGCACCGGCTTCATTGCCACCACCAATTGTACTATCAGCAACAACACATTGGACAGGTGTACCATCTGCATATTTGAGGTTGTCGCTAATTAACTTGGCTGCTGATTTTGCCATACTCATTGTTTGATGCTCAAGAGATTCGCGAACTCCACCCCAACGTCCGTCAATTGTCGGGCGAATGCCAATTTTTGGATAAGTCATTTGATATTCTCCTTATTTATGTTGATATTCTTTCATTTATTTTATAGTATCTATTATAGTATGATTACTAATATTTTGACATAACGAATATTAGCCCTCTATAACACCTTTTTTCAAAATTACATTTGCATACAGGGCGGTTTCACCTGTAGCGATAATAGCGTAGGCTTTTTTTGCGCGCTCGTAAAAAGCAAAGCGCTCTTCACATTTAATTGCATTATTAACAGGCTCATGATTTTTGATGATTTCTCTGTAAGTATTCCAAATTGGAGGTTCAGTATCATCTGTGTCGTCTACGACTGCCATTAGTGCAACAGGGCATTCAACGAAGCGGTCTAGTGGAAATAGTTTTAGTATTGCATCTAATAATATTGGTACACCGTGTCCGTCACAGCGTATCAATTTTTGGGCATGAGAAGCAGCAGGGAAGTTGCCATCGCCAATAACAAGTTCATCTCCATGTCCCATTTCCATAAGTGTTTTTAATAGTTCCGGTGTAAGAATAGAAGGGATATTTTTTAGCATAGCGCAATCAACTCCTCATAATTTATGTATTGATGCGTTTAATCAGTGGTTCATCAGTGTGAACTGCGTAGAGGGATGGCGTCCACCACCATCCCTCTTGCTTCTCGTTTTGTAAAACCGTATTAGACTTATAATATTATGTATTAATAATTAGTCATAAAGCAGGATTGCAATATCAGGGTTATGCATATTGCTTGAATTCCACCATTGCGCACCTGTGTCTACATCATGAACAGCTTCGCCGCGTGCAGCGCGAACTGCCAATGATACAGCTTGGTAACCAATTTGGAAAGGATCTTGTGTAACAGAACCGAACATTAGGCCTGTTTCAACAGCTTCTTTTTGTGCAGAACCTGCGTCAAAACCGACAAGGATAACACCGTCAGGAACATTAGTACCTGCACCGATAGTTGCAAGTAGTCCCATTACAGCACCTTCGTTTGAGCAGAATACGCCAAGAAGATTTGGTGTGTTGAGTACACCAAGAGCAGCACTTGTCATGTCAGCAATCTCAGGTGTTGCACCAACAGTTACATCAATAATAACAGCAGCATCTGTATCACCTGTATTAATTCTTCCAAGACCGCCAACGATTGCAACACTGTCATTTACACCACCTGCAAGTTGATACATCCTTTCTGCAAAGCCTTGTGTACGGCCGGTTACAGATTCAGAAGTAGCATCTTGAGATAGAATAGCAATAGTTACTGGAGCATCTTCAGTTGCAGCTGCAATGGCATCTTGAATTTCTGGGAACATGTTGTCTGCACCAACTGCGCCGGCTGCGATATTATCAGTTGCAGCAGTTGCTAGAACTTGACCTGCAGGTGCATCCGGAATGCCTGAGTCAAATCCGATTACTGGAATGCCGCGATTGTACGCATCTGCAAGTTCTGCAAGAGCAGCTTCTGTATCAAGTGCTGCAAATGCAATAGCATCAGGATTTCGTGCAAGAGCACTGCGAAGCATTTCGAGTTGTGGACCGATGTCTGCTTCACTTGGAGGACCGTCGAAAGAAACAGCAACGCCGTAAGTTTCGCCAGCTGCACGTGCACCGGCATAAACTGCTTGCCAGAATTGATGTTGGAAGCCTTTAGAGATAACTGCTACATAGCTAACATCAACGTCATCATTAGGTTCTTCAACTTCTGTAGGCTCATCAATAACTTCTGGTTCATCGATTACTTCAGGCTCATCGATTACTTCAGGTTCTTCAACCGTCGGAGGATCTTCAACGACGGGTTCGTCGTTGCATGCTACTAGGAATGCTGTCGCTAGTAGAATCACTAGGAGAATTGCAATAAATTTTTTCATTTGTTTTTCCTTTCTTATTTCTGTTACTTTTCTTTTTGAACAACCGGTTTTACTTTCCTTACCTGGTTTGCTCGTTTCGTGCGTTGTATATCAAACAAGACTGCTCCGATGACGACAATCCCGGTAAAGAATACTTGGCTGGCGGCATTAATACCCATTCCTTGTAAACCTATGCGCAGAACACTCATAAAGAATACACCTATAATTGTGCCTGTTAATGAACCAGAACCACCTTTTAGTGATGTACCGCCGATAACAACGGCAGCAATCGCTTGTAACTCTGTACCTTGTCCAGTATTTGGGACAATAGTAGTGACAGCGGCAGCATGAAAAATCGCACCAAAACCTGCGCAAAATCCACTAATTACGTATGCAATACATTTCCAGTTTGAAGCTTTGACACCGGAAAGGCGTACGGCTTCCTCATTGCTACCAATAGCGAATGTATAGCGCCCGAGCTTTGTTTTATTAAGCACAATTAAGGCTATTATCAGGAAGGAGAAGAGCCATATAGCTCCGACAGGAAAATTGTCGATGCGAAAGAATGTTCGAGTAAACCAACTATCACCTATTGGAGCCGGAAATCGTTGAGATTGAACACTAGTAATAATTGAGCCGAGTCCAGCAGCAACCATCATAGTACCCAAAGTTGCAATAAAAGGAGGGAGTTCAAGTTTTGTGACCATTAATCCATTCAGCGTTCCAAATGCAGTGCCGATTAATACAATAATAATTAGACAAATCCACAGAGGCAAGCCTTCACCGTTTTGATAAAGAAAACCACCAATTAATGCTGAACTCATCATAACCGTACCAATTGAGAGATCAATTCCGCCAGTTATAATAACAAAGGTTACACCGATAGCGAGGAAACCAATGGCATACGAACTTGCGAAAATATTCAGTGCTGTGGCCCATTGATTAAAACCTCGAGCAAAGATGGAAAAGATTATACATAGGATAGTTAGTGCACCGAGGGCAAAGAAACTTTCTAATCGAAATCTTCTTATTCTTATGTTCATTGTTTAATCTCCTCTTCTGTATGGTTTATGCTAGAATTAAGTGTTGCCAGAGTCATAATAGAGTGTTGATCTGCTTCCTCAATGGGGAGAGTACCTGTATGTGAACCCTCACACATCACCAAGATTCGATCACTCATTCGCAATAATTCTGGAAGCTCAGATGATATCATGATTATCGACTTACCGTTTTCTGCCAATGCATTCATTAATTTGTATATTTCACTCTTTGCTCCAACGTCAATGCCTCTGGTTGGTTCGTCGAAAATAAGGATGTCGCAGTTTCTAATAAGCCACTTAGCAATAACAACTTTTTGTTGATTACCACCTGATAGATTTTTTACAATCTGACTTATCGAAGGTGTCCTGACATCAATTTTGTCAACATATTCATTTGAAGTTGTCGCAATCTTATTTTCATTGATAAAACCGACACTTGTATAATCATTGAGAGAAGCGAGTATCATGTTATTGGATATACTCATATCAACAGCAAGACCAAAGCGCTTTCTATCCTCAGAAAGATAGCCAATGCCTCTTTTTACTGCATCATGGGGTGATCTGATATTAGCTGCTTTCCCATCAATTATGATATTGCCACGTGTTCTTTTATCTGCACCAAAAATAAGTCTGGCGACTTCTGTTCTTCCGGCACCCATTAAGCCGGCAAATCCGAGAATTTCTCCCTTATGCAATTTAAATGAGACATCGTGTACATCTTTTGAATTTAGATTTTCAACCTCGAGAACTACAGGGGCATCTTCCGGAACAGAGCTTGTTTGCTTTGGTGGTTCGTAGGTAACGCGACCAATCATCATATGAATGACATCATGAATTTCAAGCTCTGCGGTATTTTTGGTGCCGACAAGTTCTCCATCTCTCAAGACTGTCACTCTATCAGTAATTCTTTTGATCTCGTCAAGACGGTGTGAAATATATATAATACCCACACCTTTCGATTTAAGCTCATTAATGATATCAAAGAGAACATCGATTTCTGTATCTGTGAGTGTTGCAGTAGGTTCATCAAATACAATTACTTTTGAGTCAAAGGATATTGCCTTTGCAATTTCGACAATCTGCTGTTTACCTACAGTAAGATTTTTGACATATTCATTGGGGTCAATAAACACTCCGAGACGTTCAAAGAGCTCGGCAGATTTCCTAACAATGCTCTTTTCGTCTAAAAAGAAACCTTTGCCTTCTCTGCCTATGAAGATGTTTTGTGCTACTGTTAAATGGTTCATTAAGTTCAATTCTTGATGAACGATGGATATTCCGGCAATCTGTGCAGCTTTAGGTGTTTTAAATACAACTTTTTTGCCGAAATACAGAATATCACCGCTATCAGCCTTATATATCCCCGTGAGAACTTTGACCATAGTAGATTTGCCGGCACCGTTTTCGCCCATTAGTGCGAGAACCTCACCAGCTTTTAAGTTGATTGAACAATTATTCAGTGCATGGACTCCTTGAAAGCGCTTGTCGATGTCGACCATCTCTAAGATGTATGGACTATTCCGGATATCTCCCATGGCAAAACTCTCCAACCTTATAACAATATGCGCGAAACGTTTCGCTTGCGTAATTATAACATTCTAAAATAAAAATGTCAACAAAAAATGAATCGAAAACCTAATATATTTGTTTAAAAATCAGACAGAATCCTAAATACACTTCATAATCGCCTGATTTTATAGAGTCATTGGAATGAGGGGAGTTAAGCCCGTTTTGTAAATTATGCTTGTGCTTATGTAATGCTTTTGTATTCGTTGACAAAACGTTTCGCTAAAGATATAATCAAAATACAGTGGTGAATGTTCATAATCCACGTCTGGAGGAGTTCAATCTATGGCTACCACAATTAAAGATGTTGCTCAATATACAGGTCTGTCTATTGCGACGATTTCTAAGTACATAAACGGCGGAAATGTTTTAGAGGATAATCGTAAACGCATTGGAGAAGCTATTGAAGTACTGGACTATAAAGTAAACTATGCCGCCAGATCTCTAAAAACCAATAAGACCATGACTGTCGGAATATTATTGCCATCTCTATTTACTCCGTTTTTTTCTCTCATATGTGCATATATTGAACCACTTTTGAAATCCCACGGCTATTCCATGATCGTATGTAGTTACCATGATGATCCAATTGAGGAAATAAGCAAGCTTAAGTTTTTGCAAGCCTTAAGTATAGATGGGATTGTAGCAGTACCAACTACAGTGACTGCAGATGAATTAACTGCGCTGAAAATTCCGGTTGTACTGATGGACAGGAATGTTCCAGGCTTAGATAGTGTAGTGACGGACAATATTAACGCAGTGCACGATGTTGTAGAAGAATTGATTATTCATGGACATAGGCGTATTGGCATTATTCTCGGACCACCTACGGTCACAACGGCTTACGAACGAAAGCTAGGCTATGAACGAGCATTTGCGGATTATAATTTGCCGATAGACGAAAGCCTTATTCGCATCGGTGAATACGATATCGCCACAGGATATCGTGAGATGATAGAGCTGTTGAATATGAAGCCGCTTCCAACAGCTGTAGTGGTCAGTTCGCATGATATCACAGTTGGTGCAATTATGGCAGCTTATGAACGAAAATTGAAAATCCCTGACGATATATACTTCGTTGGCTATGACGAAGAGCAAATCACGAAGGTATTTAATGCACCAGTCACTACCGTACTACAACCTTTGGTTGAAATTGCTCAAAGTGTTACAGAATTATTGGTTAAGCGAATGAATGGTGACTACAGTGGATATCCTCAGCTAAATAGGCTAAAAACCACATTGTTACGTCATCAACCCATAAGTAAAATTGAGTAGATACGATAACTGTTCTTTCACCAATCACGCCCATGCGAAATAATTTTATTTCGTCAGGGCGTTCGTTGAATTTGACTTATCATATTAATCAATGATTTCTATTAGGGATTATACTCGCGAATATAGTATGAATCTATCTCGGCGCTGGAACAATGCTCTCTTGTTTCAAAAGGTATTGTATTTATGAGCACAAATATGACAAAACATGATGCGCTAAATGCGCTAATGAAATATTTTGGGTATTCTGAATTCAGACCTTCACAGGATACAATAATTGATGCGCTCTTATCCGGGCGTGATGTTTTGGGTATCATGCCAACGGGTGCGGGAAAGTCGATTTGTTTTCAAATTCCTGCATTACTAATGCCCGGTATAACAATTGTAGTTTCTCCATTAATATCACTGATGAAAGACCAGGTATTTCAGCTTAGAAAAGGCGATATACCTGTTGCTTTTATCAACTCCTCATTAAGAAAAGAACAGTACCGTGAAGTTTTGCGTAGGGTAGGGGTTGGGAAGTATAAGATAATCTATGTTGCTCCAGAAAGATTAGGTACTGCTGATTTTTTACAATTTGCTATAAACACTCCAATCTCGCTTATAGCTGTGGATGAAGCTCATTGCGTTTCGCAATGGGGGCAAGATTTTAGACCAAGCTATCTTAAAATAGTTGAATTTATTGAACAACTCAAAGTTCGTCCGATAGTAGGAGCGTTTACGGCAACGGCAACAGGTGATGTAAAAAACGATATCATACGTTTACTACAGTTAAATGATCCCCTTAGTCTAACCACTGGCTTTGATAGACCAAACTTGTATTTTGGAGTTGAAAAGCCGGAAAATAAATCAAAATATTTCTACGAACTAATTGCCACACGAAGCAATCAATGTGGTGTTGTGTATTGTTCGACTCGGAAAGCGGTGGATTCAGTATGTGCAGCCTTGCGTCATCGTGGTATTTCAGCCGGACGCTATCATGCCGGTCTTGAAGATGAAGAACGTAGAATAAGTCAAGATGATTTTATACAAAATAAAACCTCGGTTATTGTTGCGACTAATGCGTTTGGTATGGGAATAGATAAACCGGATGTTAGGTATGTAATACATTACAATATGCCGAAGAATCTCGAAAATTACTATCAAGAGGCAGGTCGAGCCGGTAGAGATGGTAAAGCGTCAGAATGTATTTTGTTGTTTTCTGAAGATGATATTAAAACGGCTGAATTCATGATTCAAGATTCCGGACAAAACACGGCTCTGGCTGAAAAAGAGCAACGAAAAGTGCGGAGGCAGGATGTGAAACGACTTGACAGTATGATTAGATACTGCGAGATTGAAGGATGTTTGCGTTCGTATATCCTTAATTATTTTGGTGAAAAGCAAAGGATTAGATGTGGTAACTGCAGTAATTGTTTGAAGCCAAGCCTATGGAATAGATTATTTGGATCGAAAGGAATAAACAGACAATGACACTTAACATTGTTATGGTGGAACCGCAAATTCCACAGAATACCGGGAATATTGCAAGAACATGCTCGGTAACGGGTGCAAAATTGCATCTTGTTGGTCCGATGGCTTTTGAAATTGAGGATAAGCACTTGAAAAGAGCAGGGCTTGATTATTGGCATGAATTAGATATTACGTACTATAAAGATATTCATGAATTTTTTAATGCTGTTACTGGGGGGAAGCTTTGCTCATCTTCTTTGGATTGTACAGAAACGGAATATCCAGATACGTCAGACTTTGAGTTTTACTACTTTGAAACACACGCTCCCCATATCTATACAGAGCCGAATTATAAGGATAATTCATATTTGTTCTTTGGGAGCGAAACTATAGGTCTTGACGAAGCACTGTTATACAAAAATCCGGAGCAATGTGTAAGATTTCCAATGCTTCATGGAGCACGTAGTATGAATTTATCTAGTGCTGTCGCAGTCGGTGTTTTTGAAGTTCTACGTCAGTGGGGCTTTCCAAACCTACAAAACTTTGGGAAAATGGCAGAAACTTATTAATACGAAACAATTAAAAATATACTAAGAAGCATTGTATAAATAGCTAAGTAATGTTATTATCTTATATAAGCGATGAACTATTTATTCGTACAAAATAACAGTAATTGAAATTGATGTTCTGGAGGAATAAACATTGGTAAAAGTTGATATTAGCGGTGCATTAGGATTTCTATCAGAAGACGAAATACGTGCAATTGACACAAGTAAACCATTAAAAGAGTTAAGCACTCTATATGAAAACGGATGGACAGTAGTTCCGTCAAATTACAACGATGAACTTGCAACACAAGTGAAAAATATTGCAGAAAAGATTCAAAACGAATCAGAAGTGCTTGTCGTTCTTGGTATTGGTGGTTCTTATTTGGGAGCCAGAGCTGCTATTGAGTATATTATTTCGCCGAACTATAACATGCTGCCCAAAGAAACACCTGACATCTTGTTTGCGGGTAACAATGTTTCAGGTGAATACCTTGAGCAAATAATAGAACTTATTGGTGATAGAAACTTCTCTGTGAATGTTGTTTCAAAATCTGGTTCAACAATTGAAACAGCCATTGCATTACGTTTCTTCAAATCGATGCTTTCAGAGAAGTATGGTTCTCAAGGTTTGAAGGATAGATTATATGTCACATCAGATATTGGTTCTCCGCTAATAAAGCTTGCAGAGAGCGAAGGATACGCATATCTGGAAATGCCTCCGGAAGTGGGTGGTAGATATAGTGTTCTTACAGTTGTGGGGCTATTGCCTTGCGCTGTTGCCGGAATAGATATTGATGAACTTATGGCTGGTGCAAAGGATGAATTTGAAAACGGTGTAGAAGAAGCATGTCTTTATGCAGCAGCACGTCAGGTTTTATATAGAAAAGGTAAGAAAATAGAAATGCTTGCATGTTTTGAGCCTGCGTTTCGCTACACCGGAGAATGGTGGAAGCAGCTCTTTGGCGAAAGTGAAGGTAAAGAAAGCATTGGCATATTCCCGGCATATGCAGATTACTCAGCGGACTTACACTCACTAGGTCAATTAATTCAGGAAGGTGAGCGTACGCTATTAGAAACCTTTGTTTCATTTGAAAAACCAAGAGTGAATCCTTTAGTTCCGGGTGGAGACTTGCACAAAGATAAGATTAGTACGATTGCAGGTCTCGATATGCATAAAATCAACGAATCAGCATCAGTTGCTGTGAAAAAAGCACATATAGACGGGGGAGTACCGGTGCTTGAATTATGTTTGCCTGAAATGTCTGCGAAATCATTTGGTGCACTTGCTTATTTCTTTATGAGATCAGTAGCAGTTTCAGCGCTTATTTCCGGAGTTAATCCATTTGGTCAACCCGGAGTTGAGGCATATAAGAAAAACTTATTCAGTATTCTTGGACTATAATAATATAAAAGGTAACATCAAATAGTCTATGAAAAACTAACGTCATTCTGCGGGTCATCGCAGAATCTAGTAAGCATAGAGTTCTTGGATTCCGCGACGACCCACAGAATGGCGAAATATTATTTGGAGGTCGATATATATGGTAAGACTAATTATGGGTTCGAAAGGCTCAGGAAAGACAAAAAAATTAATCGAACTGGTACACGACGCTGTCGAAAATGAGCGTGGTGACATTGTTTGTATAGAGAGAAGAGCAAAGTTGACATATGATATTCCGCATAAGGTTAGATTAATTGATGCTTCTGAATATAATCTTAATGGTTATGATACAATGAAAGGGTTTATTTGTGGTCTATATTCAGCAAACTATGATATAACTCATATTTTTATTGACAACGTTCTTAGTATAATTGGCAGAGATGTTGACACAGATGCAGAAGACTTTTTTGAGTGGTGTGATAACTTTGGGCAAAAAGAACATATTAAATTTACGATAACAATCAGTGTTGATGTAACCAAAGCAACAGATAGAATAAAGAAGTATTTTTAACTTAGTGGCTAGTTCAATAAAACCAAATCTCCTGCTTCATTGCTGCTGTGCACCTTGTGCATGTTATGTAATAGAGCAGTTATGCGATGAATATAAAGTTTCGTTATTATTTTATAATCCAAACATAGAACCACTTAGCGAATACGAAAAGAGAAAATACGAAATAATAAGGCTTTTAGAAAAAGTATCTTATTCTACTGAAATCGATTTACTTAATTGTGAATATGAAAATGCTGTTTTTTCCGATGCTGTATCGTCATTGCGTGACCAACCTGAAAGAGGAATAAGGTGTGACATCTGCTTTGGTTTGCGTCTGGAGGAAACAGCTCGAAGAGCAAAAGATGAGAAGTTTGACATATTTACTACTACACTATCTGTAAGTCCACTGAAAAATGCGACACTGCTTAATGAAATTGGTCATAGAGCTGCTGAAAAATATGACGTTAAGTATTTAGAAGCAAACTTTAAGAAGCGTGATGGATACAAGCATTCAATTGAATTATCAAAGAAACTTGGATTATATAGGCAAAATTATTGCGGTTGTAGTAGTTCATGTCACATAACTATCTGAAGTTTGAGGAGGAATAAATGAGAGTAAAGAAAGCCGTAATCCCAGCAGCAGGTCTTGGAACTCGTATGTTACCTGCAACAAAGTCAATTCCAAAAGAAATGCTACCAATTCTTGATAGACCGGCGATTGAAATAATCGTAAATGAGGCAATTGAGTCCGGGATCGAAGATATACTCATAATTACTAATCGTGGTAAAGGTGCTATAGAAGATTATTTTGATTTTGCACCTGACTTAGAGAGAAGTTTAGAAAAATCAGGTAAGCTTGACACTTTAGAGAAAGTAAGATATCCGGCAACATGTGCAAATATATATTTTGTTAGACAAAAAGAAACCAAAGGACTCGGGCATGCTGTCTGGTGTGCAAAAGAGTTTGTTGGCGATGAGCCTTTTGCGGTGTTATTAGGAGACGACATAATGGTTGGCGAAACGCCAGTTATTAAACAGCTAATCGATGCAGCTGAAAAGTATAATGCTTCAGCCGTTGGTGCTCAGTGGGTGAGTGATGAGGCTGTCACAAAATACTGTTCATTAAAGATAGACGAACTGGAAAATAGAATTTATCGTGTATCTGATGTAATTGAAAAGCCACCAATTGAAAAGAAATATTCAAACTATGCGATTCTAGGTAGATATGTACTTACTCCAGAGATATTTGATATTCTAGAAAAGACACCGCCGGGCGCCGGTGGCGAAATACAACTAACTGATGGCTTGAACTCGCTATGTAAAGTGGCAGATATGGTTGCAGTAGATTTTGACGCAAAGCGTTATGATACAGGGAATCTAATTGGTTTTATGGAAACTACATTAGAGTTCGGCTTAAAGCATCCGGAAGTAGGTCCATGGCTAAGAGAATATATTGCAAATATGAAATAATTATTGCAATAAATATAAACTGAATAATGCAAAAAAACAGGGTTGTTCAAAACGACCCTGTTTTGCTAAAATGTGCTTATAAATTATTATTTTGTGATTAGCCTGCCGCAAGTGCTCTTTCTAGCCATACTGCAGCGACATCCATTGCTTCATAAAAGCTTGTTTTTTCACTCTTTTTTACAACTCGATCTCTCGATTTAAGGTTGGGATCTGTATATTGCAGTTGTACTTGAACACGAGAAGCAAGTTCCAAATCGTTCAGCATTTTGGTATCTGTGATTTGAAGCATGATAATGTACTTATCAGACATGCTACCGTAATATACCATATTGTCTTTTCTTCTTAGCGGGTGCCCTTTGTATTCAAGGGGTATTTTTTTTCCTTTTGTAGCTGTGGACATAAATATGACCATTCCTTTCGTAATGCTCAATCACAAAATAACCAAGAATAGGGAATGGTCATTTCGTGCATTAATTTGCGGTTTCCGCAGGGAGAGCAAGTTGGCACATTCTCTAGTTTATGTTTGAATTTATTCAAACCATGAACTCTTTTTTTGGAATGCAACAAATTTTAACACATTGCACATGAACTGTCAAATTTCAGGCTAATAATCATTCCCTTCGGATTTTAAGGCACAAAGCTGTCATGAAAAAGGATGATTATTAGTTGTGTGCATCAATTGCGATTCCATCGATCGCAATTGGCACATTCTTTAGTAGTATGAATTTATTCATACTATCTTCCGCCTTTGTCGTACGGTTGTCCGACAGCTCTTGGTGCTTGTGTATTTTTTGAAGTAAATATAAGCAGGATTAGTGTTGCGACATACGGCATCATGCTATAAAAAGCTCCCGGTATGCCTAAGTTAAATAAGAATGGTATTGCAGAAAAACTTACAGCAATGGTTTGTAAAATCGCAAAGAATAGTGCTGCAAATAATATTCTCTTTGGTCTCCATGCGCCGAAAATCAAAACAGCAAGGGCTAAGAATCCATAGCCTTGTACATCGCCACCAAATCTACCTATTGGAATAGCCCAAATCATACCACCCATGCCTGCAAGTGCTCCTGAAATAAGCACTCCGGCATAACGCATTTTTGCAACACTTATGCCAACAGAGTCGGCAGCTTGAGGGTGCTCACCGCAAGAACGTAGTCTAAGACCGAACTTAGTTTTATACAAGACAAATGCAGAAGCGCCGAAAATCAAATAGCCCAAAAATGTTGTAATGTAGGTATTTTGAAAAAGCAGTGGTCCTAAGAATGGAATACTTCCGAGTATCGGTACACTGTCTATCCTAAACTGATTGAGAAATGGAATATGTTGTGCATCTAAATAGAACATCGCTACATAAATAGCGAAAGCAGGTGCAAACATGTTGATTGCAATACCACTTATAACTTGATTGGCTTTGAGGTTAATTGATGCAAAAGCGTGAAGTATTGCCAGCATCATACCGGTCACCATGGCTACGAGCAAAGCAACAAGTAAAATGCCATGACTTGTGTATGGGGTTTGAAAGATATTGAGAAACATAACGCCTGCAAAGGCACCCATAACCATTTTACCTTCAAGTGCAATGTTGACAACACCGGATCTTTCAGAGAACATACCACCAAGTGCTACGATAAGAAGTGGTATCATAAAAAACATAGTCGATTGCGCTATGAAATAAAACATGCTCATAATATCTTAATCCTTTCTACGGAAAATCAGCTTGCCTATATTAGTCTTAACCAGTAGAACAAAGGCACAGAAGTAAATTATCACAGATATGACAATTTCTACCAGTTCAAGAGAAAAACCAAAGGGTTGTATACGTGCTCCGCCCAAGAACAGATAGGAAACAAACACTCCCGAGAAAATAACTCCAATGGGATTCGTTAGCCCGAGAAACGCAACAGAAATACCAATAAAGCCTTCTGCAGCTAATGCCGGACTTGCAGTCATAGACAGCCCAGTGCCGTTCATAAAATTAAGTGCTCCACCAATGCCTGCAATGGCTCCGCAAATCATCATTGAGCGTACAATATTCTTATTTTGATTTATTCCTGCATACTTCGCTGCGTCTTTGTTATATCCGCAAGCTTTGAGTTCGTATCCGAAGGTGGTTCTATTAAGTATTATATAAACCAAAATCGCAATAGCAACAGCAATCAGAATGCCTATGTTTACATTTGAAGTTCTAAAGCCTGCACCCAGAGGTTCTCTGAAAATATATTCAAGCCCCATGGTCGGTAAGTTAGAGTCGGCTGGGAGCGATTGTGTGGTAAAAGGGGCAATATCAATAATAGTATTTTGAATTATCCAACTGATTAAATACATGGCTATGTAGTTAGTCATTATAGAGGTTATAACCTCGTGAACATTACGATATGCTTTGAGCAGGCCGGGAATCGCTCCCCACAAAGCTCCTGCCAAAGCCGCACCAACTATTGACAGTATGATGCGAAGAGGAGGCGCTATGGGAGGAATCGCTTCCAACCCAGTCCAACTTATCCAAGCAGGCATGATAATGTAGTCAGCTCCTACTACACCGATATATATAGCTACAAACCCGCCAAAAGCAAACTGACCAGCTGCACCTATGTTGAACAAACCTGTTTTAAATGCAAACGTGACAGACAAACCTGTAAGGATTATAGGCGTAGCACTTAGTAGAACATCGCCCACGTTACGCATAGTACGCAAGCCAAATGACAGTATAGTCCAAAAAGCGGTCCAAGCCTGCTCACTATCACTTATCAGCAGAACAATAAATCCGATTGTAAGACCGGCAATTATAACAATGAGAGTAGATAATAAGCTGAGTATACCTGCTTGTCTTCTTTGAATGAAAGTTCTCATACAGCCACCTCATCTCTTTTCGCACCTGACATATACAGACCCAGCTCTGCAAATGTCACTTGCTTAGGGTCAACATCAGCTACAATTTCACCTTCAAACATGACCAATATTCGATCGCTGATATTCATAACCTCGTCAAGTTCCAATGATACGAGAAGCACTCCTGATCCGTTTGTTCTGGCATTAATAATTTGCTTGTGGATGTATTCAATTGCGCCTATATCAAGGCCTCTTGTGGGCTGAACAGCTACAAGCAGATTTGGGTTCATATCAAGCTCTCTTGCAACTATTGCTTTTTGCTGATTTCCACCGGACATGCTTCGAGTCGGCGTATGCGAGCCTTCACCGCTACGTATATCAAACTTCTCAATTAACATATCACTGAAGCTGTAAATTTCACTAAAACGTAAAAATCCACTCTTTTGGAATCGGGGTGTATAGTACTTTTCTAAAATAAGATTGTATGCAAGGTTATAGTCAAGTACAAGACCGTGACGATGTCTGTCTTCGGGAATATGTGCAAGTCCCGCCTTACTGCGCTCTCTAATAGGTATATTTGCTATATGCTTGCCATTAAGGCTAATGGAGCCACTAGAGGCGGGCTCAATGCCTGTGATTGCATAAACAAGTTCAGATTGCCCGTTTCCGTCAATTCCGGCAATACAAACAATCTCACCTGCTTTAACATCAAAGGATACATTATTCACAACCGACTTATTGTGGAGCTTACTGTTGACAGTTAAGTTTCTCACTTCCATAACAACATCACCGAGGCTAGCATCGGGTTTGTCGACAGTGCGACTGACTTTCCGCCCCACCATCATCTCTGACATTGTTTCTACATCGGTAGTATCCACATCGACTGTACCTACATATTTGCCTCTTCGCAATACCGTACAACGATTAGCGACACGTTTAATTTCATCAAGCTTGTGAGTAATGAATAAAATTGACTTTCCTTCGGCAATAAGCTCTTTCATAATGCTCATAAGCTCATCTATTTCTTGTGGTGTCAAAACAGCAGTCGGTTCGTCGAATATTAAAATCTCATTTTCACGATAGAGCATTTTTAAAATCTCAACACGCTGCTGCATTCCGACTGTTATATCTGAAATATAAGCATCAGGATCAACTGAAAGTCCGTATCGCTCGGAAAGTTCCACAACACGAGTGCGGGCCTTGTCCATTTGCAATACTCCTCTTTTGGTTGTCTCAACTCCAAGTATAATATTTTCTAATACCGTGAAATTGTGGACAAGCTTAAAATGTTGATGAACCATACCAATACCGTATTTAGTCGCATCGTTTGGTCCTTTAATGCTTATTTTTTCTTCGTTTTTATATATATCTCCGCTCTCTTGTGTGTATAAACCAAAAAGTACACTCATAAGTGTAGATTTTCCTGCACCATTTTCACCTAAAAGTGCATGGATTTCTCCTTTTTGCAGTTGTAGGGTTATATCATCGTTTGCAATAATTCCTGGAAATATTTTTGTGATATTCCGCATTTCAATAATATACATATGAATACAAAACCTTTCTGAGCCGTCACAGCGAGCTTGATCTTTTATCACATAAAGAACAGGCTTCGATATCCCTTGAGTTGAAGTAATATGTTGGGGATTTAGAATCGAGCCCGCAATGACGATTGTGGTTAAACTGAATGCGTTTGTGGGGAGTCATCTAATCGATAGCTCCCCACGATAAGTTTATTTATGGAATGAAAGTTAGGTCAACTAATTCAAATTCGATGTTATCTGCAGGATCAAAGCCGTTATCAACTAAAGCTGTTGATACTACTATTGACCCGTTTGCAAGTTGTGCGAGTATTGCATCGTATTGTGCTTGTGTGAAGTTTGTGAATCTTGATGTTTGCATTGGCAGACCAACACCATTGAGTGCTGCATCAAACAACATCATACCACCGCCACGGAACTGACCTGCAACAAAATCATTTAGTATGTCATTAACTGAGATGGCGAGAGATTTCATAGCTGATGTTAATACTCTATCTGAGTGAGCTGCTTGGTCAACGTCAACACCAATCATCCATGCATCAGCACCTTCCGCAGCTTCGATTACAGAGAAACCTGCACCACCGGCTGCCGCAAAGATAACTTCTGTGCCGCCTGCAAACCAGGCACTAGCAGTTACAACAACATCAGGACCCGGACCAAATGTGTCAAGGTAGTTAAAGTTCATTGTTACATCGCCTGCGTCAAGTCCTAAAGATGCTGCTGCATATTCTGCACCTTGAATAAAGCCGTGTCCAAAGCGAACAACAGCAGGAACAGCTCTTCCGCCCATAAAGCCAAGTTGTCTATAGCCTTCCATGACTGCTGCATATCCTGCCAAAAAGCCGGATTGCTCTTCTGCATAGAGGGCTGAAATTGTGTTTGCTGTTTCATTATCACCAAAGTTTGGTTGCGCGTCTAAGATAACAAACATTGTGTCTGGCCATAAGCTTTGAGCTTCATAAACTGATGCTGCAAAGTCAAATCCAGGTAGAATCAGAATGTCTGCACCCCACTCCTCGATAGCATCAGCCATAACGTCAATGCGTGCTGCATCTTCTGCTGCGTGTGCTTGGAAGAAGAAAGCGTGGTCATCACTGAGGTTATGTGCTCCAAGGAATTGAAGTATACCATTCCATGCACCTTCGTTGAAGGAACCGTCAAATTGGATAGATTCCGGACCGTGTGCAACGAGAGCAATGCGAATGTCAACATCAGTTGCTTCTTCTTCTGTTGGCTCATATTCTTCAACAGGCTCTTCTGGTTCTACAGGCTCAGGTGTTGGCTCAGGTGTTGGTTCTGGTGTTTCTTCTACTACAGGGTCGTCTACTACAGGGGCTGGCTCCTCAGCACAAGCTGCTACCATTGCTACTACGAGCATTAGCGCCAATGCCAGTGCGAGAATTTTGCTGGGTTTTTTCATAATAATTTCCTCCATATAAATATATTCAATTAACGAAGCACAAAATCAGATTATGGTGTAAAATGCCTCGATAAATGACACAATATTATGCACATTTGTTTAATAACTGTGCATAATCGACTCAAACTCGTCACGGGTGATATTGTATCTTGCGAAATGTCTCCTGTCAAGATAAAAAATTATAAAAATGATAATGACAATTACAACATATAGTGTGTCGTTGTGTGGATTAGTTGCACAGGTTGTTGTTTTTGGGAGGGTCGCGATAAAAATATATAATACAATGACTACTGTTAAGTGCCAGAACGATAAGCACTCTCTTTTCTGGAAATCCATTTAACAACTTTAATTGTAAGTGGCAAAGCAATCCACTCATATCCCCACTTGAGACATACCTGGAGAATAATCATCGCGGGGAGGGCATCCCATGGGATCACTCCGGCAAAGGCGACCAGTGTGAAAATCGTTGTATCCACAATGTGGCCTCCGAGGGACGAAGCCATAGCGCGGAAAGTAAAGCCCTGCATTCCTTTACGTCCCTGTTTGAGGTGGTAAAATGCTTTATCATTCACAAACTTACCTAGAGTAAATGCTATGAGACTTGCAACGACAATGCGCCAAGTTCCCCCAATCGCCTCTGCAAAAACGGAGCTGTCATACCATTCCGGTTGTGGAAGCAGGAGGCTCAGTTGGATTAATAGTGCTAGAAGTGCACTGAGTGCGAGGCTCAACCAAGCTGCCCGGCGCGCCCATTTATATCCATATACTTCTGCGAGAACAGATGCAAGAATATAAGTGATGGGAAATGTCAGAATGCCGGCGGTCGTTGTCCAGTGGATAACGACAATCATGTGATTTGCGAGAATATTGGCGGTTAACAGGCTAGCTGTGTAGATTGCTACAAGATAAACCAAGATGGGGGAGGCTGTGTTCGTTCCGGTTGTTTTTTGAGTTTCCATAGATTGATTTCTCCTTGGTGAGTCTTCTGCATATTCCCCTTAATACGAATGCACTTTTAAGTAGTAAGGAAATATAAGTATTGTTATTTGTATATTGCAATGGTAAAATTTAGCATAAATAAAAATAATTTTGGAGTGAATTTTAATGGAAGCTTTATATCATATCGGTTTCGATGGATCCCATGGTGCTAAATATGTATTATTACCCGGTGACCCAGGTCGCGTTGAGAAGATTGCCCAATACTTAGATAACCCTCGTTTTCATTGTCAAAACAGAGAATACACGACATGGCTCGGTGAGCTTGAGGGTGAGACTGTGATGGTAATGTCCACAGGCATGGGTGGACCGTCAACGGCTATTGCTGTAGAAGAGCTGTTTATGACTGGTGTTCACACATTTATTCGTATTGGTACTTGTGGTGGCATGGCGGAACAAGTAGTTGGAGGTGATGTTGTCGTTGCAACCGGTGCGATTCGTGTTGATGGGACAAGTAGGGAATATGTACCGATTGAGTTTCCCGCGATTGCTGACTTATCCGTAACGAACGCTCTTGTTCAAGCTGCAAAAAAGTTAGATGTTACATGGCACGCTGGAGTAGTACAATGTAAGGATTCTTTCTATGGTCAACATTCTCCGGATCGTATGCCTGTCGGTGAGGATTTGCAAAGAAACTGGAGGGCATGGATTAAGGCTGGTTGTCTTGCCTCTGAAATGGAGAGTGCAACGCTGTATATTGTTGCACAAATCTTACGTGCAAGAGCAGGTTGTGTGCTAAGTACCGTTTGGAATCAAGAGCGTGAAGCTAAAGGCTTGGAAAATCCGAAGTGTCATGATCCAGTTCTTGCGATTAAAACAGCGGTTGAAGCAGTACGGCTTTTGATAAAGTCATCATAAACTCAATTGTAAAGTGTGAAATATAGACACATAGCCACTTTAAACGATTATTGAAATGTGTAAGAGAAATATGATAGCATAAGTTAGCAAGCAATAAGCGGCGGGGTTGCTCCTCCGAAAGGAGGAATCGCATGACGATATTAGAAGTGCTAGCGCTACTAATGCTGATTATTGCGGTTATCAACTTAGTGATTAAGTTCACTAAAAAGAAGTAACCGCACCCTCATGTTGAAAGCGCGGCGTTCCCCTGACTTAAAATCAGAAACTATGGGAGCGACCGTCCTAAAGCAAAGGAGCCGCTCGATTGCTTGCATCATAGCACACATTTCAGTAACTGTCAAAATATTTTATAACAATTTATATGTTTGTTTAGAAACCTGTTACTGTTCATGCCTCGTTCGTCATTGCGGCCCCCGAGCTGCAATCCCCTGAATAATACGTACCATTCATCAATGGGATTCCGTGTCAAGCACGGAATGACGAAGTTTAATACGTTTTTTAGTCAACCGTGAACTGTAACAGAAACTTTTCGATTATGCGCCAGATGTCCTGTGGTAGACTCGTGCCATCTTTATGGTCGGTCACTATACCATCCAGTCGGCACCGTATTATTCCATTCGTTAACGGTAGGAATCCTGAGTTATTACTGTTATCAAAATCTTCTTCTGTGACAAAATACGCAAGTTTGTCGAGATATGGGGCACTTGTGTATGGGCAGAATGTTTCGCAGTTGCCGCATTCGTTACACATAAAGTCAATATGCACAATTTGAGGGCGACCGTCGACTATTAGGGAGATGTTCGCCCTGTTTGGACATACATCTACACAGTTTTCACATATTGTTTTACATTCAAGACATCGTTCGTTTTCACATATGTCGGAGTCTGTGCAGTATAGCTTGCCCTTTTTTTTAAAAATTGCCGACATATCATCACTGTCATAGTTCAAACTCTCGTACTTGTCGTACATATTTCCTGTAATAGCTGTTGCACATTCCATTGCATCTGCAATTGCTTCGGCAATTGTTGCAGGACCTCGTGATGCATCTCCGATGACATATATATCGTCTGCTTTACTTTGCGTTGAGCAGACAAAGGCTTTGTTTCCAACTGCTGCAATTACTGTATCAGCTTGTATTTCTACAAGCTGAGTTGTCATTTCCGGACTGCGTCTGCCTGATGAGTCAGGTTCTCCCAGCTTCATTTGGTTACAGATGAGCACACCATGTTTCAATGTCTTAGGTGATACTAGTTCATAAAACTTGACACCTTCTGACATAGCAAGTTCAAGTTCTTCTATATCGGCAGGCATATACACTTTTGTTCGACGATATACAATGGATACATTCTTGACACCGCGTATACGCTTTGCAGCCCGTGCTGTATCCATTGCTGTATTTCCGCCACCTACAATGGCAATATTTTCTCCGAAGATATTACTTGAAATACTGCTTTCAGTATTATTAGCAGATGATATCTTTTCGTCGTGTTTAAGATGTGCCAGAAACTCAAGTGCGTCTATAGCAAATCCTTCTTCAAGTTCGATATTTATAGGCAACCATGCTCCGGATGCAATGATGATCTTTTCGAAACCTTGATTACGCAGACCACTCATGCAGCCAATCTCAGTATTTAGCTTTACTTCAATACCCATTGCTTCAATCAGAGCAATGTCATTATCTATAGCAGTTTCAGAAATGCGAAACTCGGGTATTACATGGCGAACGATGCCGCCAAGAGAGTTTCTTTTTTCGTAGAGAGTCACAGAACGCCCTGCTTTTGCAAGAAAGTATGCTGCAGACAGTCCGGCAGGACCGCCGCCTACAATTGCGATTTTATCGCTGCTTTTTGGAGCATTTTTTATACTTGATACTTCTGACATTAGTTCGTTATACGCTTCCTCAGCTGCTTTGAGCTTAACAGAGCGTATGTTGACACTTTCGTCATAGAAGTAACGAGTACACTTACTCATACAGCGATGGGAACATATTGTTCCTGTTATAAAGGGTAGGGGATTCTTCTCTGTTATCACTCGTAATGCTTCAAGATGTTTTCCTTTGCCTGCAAGCTTAAGGTATGCGGGCACATCCTGTCCAAAGGGACATCCTTCGCGACAAGGAGCAATAAAACAATCAGTTAAAGGTACGCTTTTATTGATTTTTCGTTCAATTGGCTTGACGGTAGCTTTACGATACATCGGTTCGATAAATGAGCTGTTTACAAGGGCTTGGAGTTTGGCTAGATTCACATGCGCGGTTTTACTTGACATAGAATTATGTACATTATTTGTTGTATTCATATCGTTTATACTGCGTAACTGTTCAGCGATTTGATGTAATCGCATATATCCACCTGGCTTTAGTAGTGTTGTTGCGATAGTAACAGGCCAGATACCTGCTTCAATAATATCGGATATATTTCTAACATCTGCTCCACCTGAAAAACTGATTCGCAATTTTCCGTCAAATGTTTTTGAAAGTCTATTTGCAAGCTCAATCGAGAGTGGGAAGAGCGGGCGTCCGGACATATACATTTCTTCACCGGGCAATTCGCTTTCAGTAATTTTTACAGGGAATGTATTTGTTAGCTTTACACCAAACTCTAAGAACAGACTATCTGCGAGTGTTTGCAATCGTTTTAGCATTGGTACTGCGTCATCATATTGTAAGTCGGCTTTAAAGTGCCTATCATCGAATGTAATATAATCGAAGCCAAGTTTGTTTAGAGTTTCACGAGCATAGTCATAACCAAGCAGGGTAGGGTTACACTTAATGTATGTATGTAGTCCTTTTTCATTTAGCAGGTAAGTAGCTATGCGCTCAATTTCTTCCGGAGGGCAACCGTGCAGGGTGGAAAGGGTGATGGAGTTGCTTACATTAGGTGAGATGCTATTGACGAAGTCTTTATCGACATTTTCAAATTTTGATAGGTTGCCAATCGTCCATTGTACACATTCATTCCAAGATTCGGTGTTTACGGCGTTTTTGAGCCCCTCAATGAAATTGTCGATTTTCTTAGTTTGTATTCCTTCTAAATCATAGCCAACACTCATATTGAAGACGAAGCCTTTGTCACAACCGAGTCCTAGTTCTTGGCTTAATAACTTTATTGCAAACCAGCCCTTGATGTACTCATCGAGCGCTTGCGAGACATATAGCTCTGTAGACCACTCTACATTACATCCCTCATCTTCCGCCAATATGCATGGTTTGGAGACAGGCAAGTCCTCACCGTCGAGTTGTTGCACAGTTTTGAGTTCAAAGAAACGCGCTCCTGCTACATAGCTTGCAATAAGATTTTGTGCAAGTTGTGTATGAGGACCTGCAGCCGGACCAAATGGAAGTTCAAGGTTTTCGCCGAATATCTCGTGATTATTATCAGAGTTGTATTTGAAAAACTTGGGAACACCGAATATAGAACCTTCTGTCCAATATTCGTCCAAAGCCCACGTCATAAGTTGTCCAAAAGGTAATGGTCTCATTTTATCGCTCATAGTTTTCTCCAGCTCTATTGATTTAGTTGATTGTAAAGAATTACATAATTGCTAATTCGTAGGGGCGACCGTCCAATGCAAGCAACTTAATGAATCTTGCCTTATCAAATCACCCGCCGTCTGCGGACGGCACCCTCTTTTCTAAAGAGGGCAAGGGTTGGATGTATCGTTCCTTGCCTTCTTTAGCAAA
>Ga0123355_10000579_pt1 | contig 49384 bp, 43 predicted proteins | sample TergutEmb28metaG_3_FD_89872 | JGI IMG/M metagenome (GOLD analysis project Ga0123355, IMG submission 89872) | Embiratermes neotenicus P1 segment gut microbial communities from Petit-Saut dam, French Guiana - Emb289 P1 | ecosystem: Host-associated > Arthropoda: Insects > Digestive system > Gut ...
GATACAAAAATAGCAAGATATATGTGACATAGCAATATCAAATACAGAAAATACATAAATATGTGCACATATTCCACATATTTTTGAATTTTTTATGTCACTTAATTGATTTTCGTAAATTTTTCATTTATGAAAGTCAATATAGATTCCTTTTAAATTCGATATCGATTTTGGAGATAATTTATATGGAAATAACTGACAGGGGAATAACTGACAGGGGGACGTATCATTTGTCAGGTTTTGCCATGCTCGTGTCAGCTAAAGTTGAAATCTGACAAATGATACGTCCCCCTGTCAGATTAGGCTCACTTTATCTCTTGTACAATGCCACGGCTGATTCCTGTCAGTCGAGATATTTGACGAACACTGAGTCCTCTGCCCCTTAAATGACGCAGGAGCTTATCGCGAGGTTCTTTGGCGAGTCCGGCCAATTTGCTGCATATTCTGCCTTCAGCAATTTCGCTAATAATCTCGATTGCTTGCTCATCTGTAAGTCGACTCGCAGTTTCTGCCGAAAGAATAACTAGTTCTTCAGGTATGGACAGCTCCTCCTCCTCATTCAAAAATTTTTCGAATTGCTTACGTGCTTGCGCTTTGTCATCATCAAACATGCTTAGTATAAAATCAGCATCGGTACAGCCAGAAGCAGTCAAATAGTCACTATAGCTTGTCCAAAAACTAATCGGTTTGCCAATCTTTACCGGATTATGATGAATGTATCTAAGGACTGCCAGCAGGTATGTATCACTTTCAACAGGCATACTTTTGAACCTTCCCGCAAAAAGGTATCCAGTTCTGTCATACCTTGTGTTGAAGTAGTGGCAATAACTTACCGTCAATTTTTTTATACTGACTGAGACGCTATCTTCATCCTCTTTGATGAGGAGGTGTACGTGATTACCCATTAAGGCATAAGCGTATACCTGGTATAGGCCTTCATCCTTGTAGCGCGCTAGCCTTGTCAAAAAGGCGTGCTTGTCGAGCTCGTCATAAAAAAGTTGCACTTGGTTGATGCCGCGAAGTACCACATGATAGATTCCTGTTTCGCTTTTAATTCTGGCGTGACGCGGCATATTAATTGCCTCCTTTATTAGGGATGTGGGAGAAATGCATGTGTGAACATAGGCGCTGTGCCTGTATCCTATATCGCACATTAACATGCGATGGTTAACGCATTGCTAAAGGAAAGTTAAAGCATCATTAAAGGAGGCTGACAGGGGGACGTATCATTTGTCAGGTTTGCTGCAAGCTAAGCAATTAGAAATGGGATGCTAGTCGCATCCCATTTTGTTGTTCGTGATACTAAATCTGACAAATGATACGTCCCCCTGTCAGCTAGAGTGCTCCAGCTTCTCTTTTGTAGTGCATCCAGACGCTATAGATTAAGGAGAGTAAGAAAAGAGGAAATCCTAGCGTAGTAACTACGTGGATTTCCTCTTTTTGAAGCTTCGACGCAAAGATATAGCGTCTGGTGCGCTCTGATTATTCGGTGACTAATGCATAGGCTGACACTTTTCTAATCCTCCACGTAATAAGCATGCTCGTTAGGTAAGACAACACAACCAAACCAATCGCTGTTGCAATAATCCATGTTGGGTTTATGATATAAGACGAAGTCATCACACCCATGCCTGCCATACCGATTGACATAAGAGAATTGAATCCTACTGCACCTACGATACTTCCTAGGGCTACTCCAAGGATAATCGGCAAGGTAAACCCAATCGACATCTGGTTCATAAGGTTCATCGTTGTATAGCCAAACGCTTTTTGTATCCCTAAGTCACGCCTATTGCGGATAACAACAGATCCCAACACAAAGTATAGAACCAGTATGACAACGAAGCCAGCAATAACAACTATCGCCGCACCTACTGCAGAAAGAACGGATGCAAAACCACTTACGCCCTCGGCGAATTGTGCATCTGCGTCTGCAAAGAACAGAGCTTGCTCAGCATAGACATCTTCCATCTCGCTCACAAATTCTGCCGCGTCAACTCCGTCATTTAAGTAAACCATCAAAAGTGACTGCTCGAAATCTGGGGTAACTCTGCGCTTGCCATCCTGTGTGAGATAAATAGTTATGGGAGACCCGCCGGCCATACCCTGTGTAAGTCCTGTAATAAGGTAAGGTGTTTCATCATGGCCGAGCAAGATTTCATCGCCAATATCTAAATCGAGCATACGAGATATCATTCCTGCAATAGCAATCTCGTTATCATAGCGCGGAAATATTCCCTCGTAAACAGTCCTTGTTACTTTGGTCTCGAAATCTACCATAACGATAGTGCCAGCTGAACCAATGCCTTCAATGTGAACATTCTCTTGGTCTACGAACTGTGCTTGCCACACGTCACTGTGAGCCGCAACTTCATCTCTAATAAGGTCTGTATCCTCATCAGGATTAAGAATAATCATCGCGTTACTTCTCTCAAAGCCAGGTACTTGCTCGAATGCACTTAAGTCAACTGCGGAATTGTAGAACAAAACTACTGCAACAACTGCTGTAAAAGAAGTGGCAGCAAGTATTACCAGCAAGGTCAGGCTTTGCCTGAGTCCCTGCAGGACAGACTTAGATGACAGTGCTAAGGTCAAAGGTAGCCTTGAGCGCTCAAGTGGAAGATAGTTTCGCTTGAAATTGTGTGTCTCGAGTCCACCACGAAGGGCCTGGACAGGAGTAATCTTGCGAACTCTCCTTGCTGCAAGAAACGCAACAGCTACAACAATGAAAGTTAGTATGGCAACTACCACAAGATTGATTGCTGGATCAAAATCAGGCCTCCACAAAAGTCCACTCTGCTGTGCCAATACATCACTTACGGTAGGCAGCATAAAGTAGGCTGGAATGATTCCTGCAAGACAGGCAAGGAAAGCAATAGCTGCGTACTGGAAAACCAGTGAAAGTGCAACTTGTCCGCTTGTATAGCCAACAGATTGCAAAGAGCCAATCTTTTGTATATCTTCTTCGATACTGCCGGTAATGCGAAAGCGGATAACAAGCAGGCAGACAGCAACGATAACGATAGTGAAAATTATCAACATAACAGACGTTATCGCTGGCATTCCCAGCCTTGCATCTTCCATGGCACTCAGATCTGTCCCGGTAATAAACCTGTCATCCCTCATGTCAATGCTGTCAGGATCTGGCAAACTTGCTAGCTCTCTGATGTCAGACAATGCCTCTGCATGGTTCTCAAAACCGTTTGCAAAAATCAAAATAGTGCTAAATTCGCTTGGTAGCTCTTGAAATTGCTGTGATGATACAAAGAGTACGTCACCCAAAAACATTCTGTCTTGATAAATAACTTCAGTAAAACCAGCAATGATGAAAGAGAAATCCTCGTCTTCAATGGTTAGAACTAGCTCGTCCCCCAGTTCATATTCACCTACTACCTCAAAGGTATAGGGCACAAATACTGCATTGTCAGGGACGGTTGAAAGCCTTTCGCCAACATACTTCCACTGAGTCAATTCTCTGTGTTCATCCTTATTCCAGATTGATACGCCTCCATCAAATGGCTCACCTCTCCAGTCAAAGGTCACGGGCATATTAAGTCCCTCATTTATTTGGAAAGCTTCTATTTCGCTGTGATTTTGCAGATATGCTTCTATATCTTCATTAAAAAGAGGAGCAGGCAAGATGAAGTAAGCTTCAGAAGTGTTAAGCTCTTCGACAGTTCTTTCAAAAAAGTTACCAAACCCTATCATCATAATGAGACCCATATTAAGCATGGCAGAGGCGATCAGAAACAGTGCTATTAGGACTGCTGTTTGACCCTTCGCCTTGCGGATGTTTGCTTTGGCAAGCAGAACAATCTTGTTCACTACTACCACCCCATCTCTTCGAGGAAGGTGGTCAGTTTTGCTGTGCGTTCTTTGTCGCCACTAACATATTTGCCCAAGTCACAGGTACCATGTATCACACCATCACGAATGTAGAGAATGCGGTTACCACGCTTTGCACTTTTTATGTCATGTGTAACCATGATGATACTCTGCTCGTTTTGGTTAGCCTGAGTCAAGGTATCAAGCACTGCTTTTCCTGACGCAGAGTTTAGCGCACCCGTAGGCTCATCAGCAAAAACAACCTTTGGCTGATTAATCAATGCACGAACAATTGCTGCACGCTGGGCTTCTCCACCAGAAAGCTGTGTCGGGAATTTGCGCCATTCTTGTTCAGTTAGGCCGACCTGAGTCAGCAGCTCTTGTGCACGGGCAACTATACCTTTTCTGTCCTTTGATACAAGGAATCCAGCAGCAAGTACATTGTCAATGATGCTCATGTTATCGAGCAAAAACATTTGCTGAAAAACAAAGCCGCAATTCTCACGGCGAAATACTGCCAGCTGGTCATTGCTCAGCTTTGATATTTCTTTTCCAGAAAAGGTAATCGAGCCTAGCGTTGGCTTATCCATGCCAGAGAGCGCATAGAGCAAAGTTGATTTCCCTGCACCTGAAGGCCCCATAATAACGGTAAAATCTTTCTCGAAGATTTCAAGGTCGATATTCTTGAGAATGTGTTGCTGGACGCCTCCTGATGAAAAGGATTTGCTCAGTTTATCTGTCTTAATAAGTGTCATATTACGGTCTCTTTCTGTCGCAACTAACTTTATCGAGACCTATCTTAATATGTACAATTCTTAACAGTCTTTACCGAAACCTTAACAAATTCTTAAATCTTCATGCGCAGCACTGCTTGCAAGCCGCCACCTTCTTCTGGCGGGCAATTTTCTAGCTGGAGAGAGCCACCCATCTGATCAAGGAAGTACTGCGTCAGATACAAGCCAAGCCCCGCACCATCCTTGTCTTCTGAATTTTCAGCGCGGTAATATTTTTGGCACAGGAGTGATATTTCCTCTGCAGAAACTCCTGGCCCAAAGTCGCGCACTGTCAAAACAAAGAAAGATTCCTCAAAGCAGCCCGACACTTCAATGTCTGTCCCTGCGTACTTATATGAATTGCCGATTATGTTATCGATAACTTGTTGCAGGCGCAGCTTATCTGCCTCGACAACACATTCAGGCAGCGTAAAAGAATGAATGCGTTTTTGATAGTCAGCTTCACGAATATACTTTTCTAGCTCTGTCGAAGTGACTTCACCAACAGATACCTCAAGCTGTTGCAGCTCTTCTAAAGTAGCCGAAAACATATTTGAAATAAGCAAGTCAATCTGGTCTGCCTTGCCAGCAATTGACTCCATCTGAGGGCTTGCTCCGTGTTTTGCCTGGTGCAGCTCGCTGATGACCTTGATAGAGGCCACAGGCGTCTTTATGTCATGACTAAGAGATGCTACTAGTTCTTTTTTGCTAATATTTGCGAGCCGCTCATTTTCTCTGGCAAGAGCAAGTTGCTCCCTCATAAGATCAAAACTTTCGGTAAAGGCACCAAAGCGATTCTTTTTGTCCATCTCGAGCGGAATGCTTAAATCACCCTGTGCAACCTTTGCCGCAAATGATTCTAGCTTGCGAAAGGGGCGGAGTATGGTCCAGTACAGATACAGTGCAAAAAAGCTGACAAGCAAAACAAGCCCCAACAACAAGGCGAAAAAGACTGTCAACATCTGCGTTCTCATCGCGTCAAGACGTTCAGAACCTTCATTTGGCACTACGATTGTGCCTACGATTTGTGCGTCTACCGTAACTTCGGCAAGCACATTTTGACCTGCAGTATGTAAAGAGACCGATTGTCCGCTCTGCACAAACAAATAATTGACAGAGCTTTCGGGAAGCTGTCCTTCTAAAGCGTCAGGCCAATTCGCTTCTATTGCCCGGGCAATTCGATTAACCTCTACTCTGTCTATTTCATAATCAAGGGTTGTTGCCCACAGAATAAGCCCTGCGCCAAGAAAAGCAATCACTGCCAGACCCAAAAAGAGCCACCTTATTGTCATGCCTGACGTCACGCCCGCTGTCATAGGGTAGCTGTGTCCTCTTCATATATGTAGCCGACTCCCCAGACAGTTTTAATAAACAATGGGTCGTTGGGGTCATCTTCGATTTTTTCTCGCAAGCGACGCACATGTACATTAAGTGTACCGTCGCCAACAAAAGTGCTGCCCCAGACTTCTTGGAACAGTTCGCTTTTCTCAACAATTCGACCCTTGTTGTCATGCAAGTATTTGAGCAGCTTGTACTCCATATTTTTAAGTTCGAGTACGGTATCGTCTAGGTATATGCGCTCTGTTGCTGGGTCAATGCGCAACCTTGCTTCTTTCTGTACTTGCTCTGCGTGCAGTACAGTGCCGTAGCGCTTTAACACTACCTTAACCTTTGCTAAGAGCACTGAAAGGGTGAAAGGCTTTTGAATATAGTCGTCCCCACCGATATTGAGAGCAAGCAACACATCTTCACTGCAGGTGCGTGCGCTTATAAACAAAATGGGAACGTCAAGAGTCTCTCTGAGTGTTTTACAAAGAGCAAATCCTGAGTCTTCTCCGATATTGATATCAAGCAAAATTAGGTTCACGGTATTTTCTTGCAGAAAAGAAAGTGCGTCACGCGCGTTGGTGACATAGTGGCTTTTAACGTCAAATAGATTAAAGTATTCACAAACGCCAGATGCAAGCTCTGTTTCATCATCAATAATTAAGCAGTCGAAAGCTATATTCCGATTATTTTCAGCCAAAGCCTGATTTCCTCCCAGAGTCTTCCTTTAAAATGTATAGTAGCGTTGTGCAAACACTCAAGCATCTAATGTATCAGAAAAGGACGAGAGTAGAAAATGCGTTACTACAGCACAAAGGGAGACAGCGGGACAACAAGCTTTGGACGCGGAGAAAAAGCTTCCAAAGCTGAAGCAAGTATCGAATTCGTTGGTGCACTTGACGAGGCTCAAGTAGCGCTGGGCTTTGCTGCTACTGAAGCGGATAAGTTGAAGCTTGATGAGGTTTATCAGTGCCTTACATGGATACAGCAGACTATTTTTTTCGCAGGAACAGTAATAATGGGAACTGCTACTGCTGAATTCCAGGCAGGGTGGTCATGGGACGAGCAGCTTGCTGAAGTTGAGAGCATGTGCGAATCCTTTGCGCCAAAAGAGCCACTGCAAGCCTTTGTGCTTCCTGGAGGCTCTGAGCTTGCAGCGCGCATAGAGCTAGCGCGCGTGGCAATCCGCAGATTAGAGCGCAGTTATTGCCGCGCATATGATGGAGATTGTGGAGGTTTGGACGCACTCCCCTTCTTTAATCGTCTTTCCTCGCTTGCCTTTGTATTGGCCAGACGAAGTAATGAAATACTGGAAGTCTCTGAACTAACCCTGTAGCATAGTAGAGGTAGAAACCGAAAGGATAAAAATGCTCGCAACAATGAATCTAAATCGTCTTTGGAAAATAGCTCTTTCTGTGCCGGTTACACTGTCGCTGACTGTCTTTTCTTTGCTCTTTGCAGTATCTGCCCTCGGTGCAGAAGCAGAGGCAGAAGCAGAAAATGGCGAGGTGACTGCTGAAGGCGCAATGTCTGCCATTACCAATTTTGAGTCTATGAACCTGAAAATCATCTATATACAGGGCATCTGGGTCGGGCTGCTTTCAGGGGAGCTGTCTGAATTTACTGCCTTTCCTGCACACGTTGAAGTCGGGGTTCCTGAAGACACTATGGTTGGCTGGTTTGGACAAATGCCCAGCAGCGAATTCTTCGACGATGCAACTCAATTTCCAGAGCCTTATGAAATGCGCACCGAAGACGGTATGGATATCTACTTTGCCATAATGACTAATCACTACATGCAGATGGAAACGCGCATCGAAGAAAATCCCCTGATTGAGGGCACCATTGATGAATTTGGCAATGCCTCTGAAACTTTGACTATGCGTATATCATACACACCGCTCAGTGATTTGGATGAAATGGTGCTCACCGCAGCATTTCCTCCTGGATTTGTCAGCACTGAGCCAGATCTGCGCTTTTTTGGAGACGGTCCAAATGGTGAGCAAACCTTTGGGCGTCCTTTCGAGAACGTGAGTGCAGGCGAAGAAATATCGACAACTATCACCGCTACTTTTGTGGGCGAAGGTGCAGCAGAGCCTGCTGCTGACAACACAACAATCTTTATTGTGCTTGCAATCACAGTTGTGTTGGTAGTTGGGGTGTTCTTCTTCTTTATATGGGGGAAGAGAAAACACACTTAGACGTCCAGACTCTATGTCGAGGCGCATAACCTGAAAATCCACGTAATTATTACGCTAGGATTTTCAGAACATACACCCCTCCTTGATTCTGAACGTCTAAATGCGTTTTAGTTGTTGAATCACTGGGAGCGGACTTTTAAGGCGCGCTCGATGTCACGCTGCGCGTCCTTTTTGGCTATCGTAGCGCGCTTGTCGTAATTCTTTTTACCACGCGCCAGTCCGATTTCGACCTTTACGAGACCGCTTTTTGAAAAGTATATCTTTGTCGGAACGATGGTCAGACCTTTTTCGCTGGTCTTTTCATCCAGGTAGCGAATCTGCTTTCTGCTCAAAAGCAATTTGCGCGGACGGTCTGGGTCGACATTGTTATATGACCCTTGTGCGTAGGGCTTGATGTGAACACCCATCAGCCATACTTCCCCACCGCGAACGTGAGCAAAGCTTTCTTTCAGGGACAGTCCGTAGTCACGAATCGACTTGACCTCTGTGCCAGTTAAAACTAGGCCAGCCTCAAAGGTCTCGTCGATAAAATAATCGTGATAAGCTTTCTTATTTCCTGCAATTCTTCCTGACAATGTATACAATCCCTAGGTCAAAAGTCTCTTTGCTACAGATTACCTGATGGCACGAAGAGCTTCCTGAATGGCTCTTTGCAGCTGTATGTCAGTTTCATCGTCAAATGAGTCAGCGATGCTCATATCAACTTCGATATCTGGTTCGACTCCCACATCATCAATAGCTGTGCCTAAGGCTGATAAGTAATGTGCTGTTGTCATAAAGGCAGCACCACGTACTCCCCCTGCACGGAAAGGAATCTGTGTTTGAACACTTGCCTTGCCAAAAGTGGTAGTGCCTATAATTGTTCCCCGTTCATGATCTTGAATAGCAGAAGCAACGATTTCTGATGCAGAAGCACTGTTGGAATTTACCAGAACTATCAAGGGCACTTGTTCAGAAATGTCTACTCTGGTCGCCCTTAAAGTTTCTGCAAGCCTATTATTGGCAGACTCAATATGAACAATGGGCTCTCCTGCGTCAATGAACAAAGAGCTCACACCAATCGCCTGATTGAGGTCGCCACCAGGATTATTGCGCAAATCTAATATCAGTGCCTCGACGCCTTGTGATAGCAGCTCTTCTATGTCTTCTTGCAGCTCGTCTGTCACTCGCCTATTAAAGTCAAAAACACGTACATAGCCAATGTTGTCATCATCACCGAAAGTCTTCACATCAGTAACGGGCGCCTGAATTGTGTCTCTGGTAATCGTTACGGTAAATGGCTCACCCAGAGGATGCTCTATGCTGTGGGGCATAGAGTCTTCGTCCCAGGGGCGAATCATAGTAATCTCGACATCAGTTCCAACTTCACCACGAACGCGAGAAGAAATTTCAGATATTGCCCAGTCGTCACGCGTTTCTCCGTCAACGCCATAGAAATAGTCACCCGAAAGTATGCCGGCACGCTCTGCAGGAGTATCTGGATACACTTCTACAACGTAGGTTGTGCCATCACGCTCTGCTAAGAGCACACCAATGCCACCAAAGGCACCCTGCATGCTCTCTTCATAGCGCTGCAATTCTTCTTCGCTCAAAAAACGAGCATACTGATCATCGTTGCTGCGCAAAAGACCATTGAGCGCACCAATCGTTGCGGTGGTTTCACTAGGAGGATTCAAGGCTTCGCGCTGCATCAGGTCAAACATTTCTGACACTTCTTGAGTCAGCTGAGGATTCGCTCTTGCGCGAACATTATCTGCAATAAAGACAGCACGCGAGGCAGCAAAGCCTCCCATAAATGCTGTAAGGGTAAGAACGATCACCGACAGGACGAGAACTACTATTTTTGTTGTGCGACTCATGGCGTTCCTTTCGTAAACAAGCTAAGTAATACTGCACAAATCATTACTTCGAGCATAAATTAGCGCAGATTATCAGTATAGTCGAACTTACATACAAGCAGTGCGGGCAAAATGCCCGCACTGCATATTGTTACCTAAGAACATATATCTAAAGTGGATATGTTTATATCTTCAGATATCTTCTCATCGCAATTATTGCACCCAGCGCACCAATAACAATACCTGACGCAACAAGTATAAGTGCGATTTGCATCATAAGAGCATTAGAGAAATCAAGAGGCAGGAAGGCAAGTGCCGTCTGCAATCCTGGGAAAGCAAAAGCTTGAACTGCAAGTAGTACAAGAATTGCTAGGAACGCGCCTACCAAAGCCTGCAGTATACCCTCGATAACGAAAGGTGCGCGAATGAATCCATTGCTTGCCCCTACCAGCCTCATAATAGACAATTCGTTTCTACGAGCATAAATCGCAAGGCGAATAGTGTTGTTGATGAAAATCAAACTGACTATGGCAAGGATGGCCACCAAGGCAACACTTGCAATACGTGCAGCATCGGTAAAGCTAAGCAGATAGTCAACGAAGTCTTCACCGTATCTAAGGGAGCGCTCTGAGTCGTCTCTGTCAGCAGCAATGCGCGGGAATTCATCACTTGCGCGAATTGCACTAAGAACACCATCGATTTCCTGAGCGTCAACCAAATCAATTTCAAGCGACCTCGGCAGAGGATTGCCCTGGAGCTGTTCAACAATTTCAGGAGAGTCTGCCATCATGTCAGTAAAGCGTTCCAACGCTTCTTCTTTGCTAATAAGCTGTACGCTTGATACATTTTCCTGAGCTTGAAGCGTTGCCTGCAGTGCCTCGATATCTGCGTATTCGGCGTCATCGTGAACCCACAGCGTAACAGCAACGTGAGATTCGAGGTCACCAACTGCATCATCGATAAGGCTGTGTATCAAAATTGCACTACCCATAAGAAGCAGTGACAAGAATATTGTCGCAATACCACCAAAGGTCATTACCCAATTGCGTTTAAAGCTAATGGCGGCTTCCGATACAAAATATCCAACATTAATCGACATTTCCGTACACCCCCCTGTCCTGATCGCGAACAAGGTGACCCTCATCTAGTGCGATTACACGCTGGCGCATGTAGTTAACCATTTCCTGGTCATGTGTCGCGATAAGGGTTGTTGTGCCTGTACGGTTAATGCGTTCGAGCAGCTTCATGATACCCAGTGAAGTCTGCGGATCAAGGTTACCTGTTGGCTCGTCACACAGAAGCAGTGGTGGGCGATTTACAAATGCACGCGCAACTGAAACACGTTGTTGCTCACCACCAGAAAGTTCATGCGGATAGTTGTGAATCTTACCTTCGAGTCCTACCAATCGTAGTACCTCTGGCACCTGAGTATTGATAACGTGCTTTGACTTACCAATTACTTGCAAGGCAAAAGCTACATTTTCAAAAGCTGTTTTGTTAGGCAAGAGCTTAAAGTCTTGAAATACGCAGCCAATGTTTCTGCGCAAATAAGGAACTTTTGAGTTCTTTAGCCTGCCCAAATCATGTCCAGCAACAATGATTTGTCCTGAAGATGGCTGAACTTCACGAAGTAACATACGAATAAAGGTTGATTTACCTGAACCTGAATGTCCTACAATAAAAACAAATTCGCCAGCGGCAACATCAACATTGATGTTTTCAAGCGCAGCTTTGTTAGCCACATAGCGCTTCGACACGTTTTTCATCGAGATCATCAGCGATCCACGATTCGCTCTAGGCGAAAACTGTGGTTCTGGTACGATCTGATCGAGCCTTGACTCTAGGTCGCTCACGCGAACCTCCCTACTTTAGTCGGTCAATTTCATATACAGATGTAGTGTCACATCTGCCTAAACAAGTCTATCAAAAGCCCTGCAGCCACGCATAAGGTGCTCATACAGCTGTTACCATACTGCGATTTTGCCAAAAACGTGCAGAAAGGCGCATACCCAACAAACAATTTGTACCTATTTAGAACAGCTCTTTCGTTGCAGCTGCAATAGAAGCACTGTCCAAATTGAAGTATTTAATCAAAGCATCAGGGTCACCTGAAGTTCCAAACTGATCTGCTACGCCAATGCGACGAGTAGGCACAGGCAGCACCTCTGATAGCACTTCAGAAACTGCTGAGCCCATACCGCCCAACACACTATGTTCTTCAGCGGTAACCAAGCGCCCTGTTTTGGACACGCTGCCCACCAAGGTATCAACATCTAAAGGCTTGATGCACATAACATCGATGACTTCTGCCTGGATGCCTTCTGAAGCAAGCAGTTCTGCTGCTTGCAGGGCCTCTGCAACTTCGATACCGCAAGCAGCAATAGTGACATCACTACCCGCACGAACCACGTGGGCCTTAGTCACATCAGATATCTGGGTACCCAGCAGGCCATCTTGCCCGTAAATCGCAGGGACATTAGCACGCCCCAAACGCACGTAAAACGGTCCAGGTGTCAGCGCTGCATGGCACACCATCGCCTTTGCTGCAGCGTAATCAGCAGGCACTAGCACACGCATATTGGGAAGCACGCGCATCAGCGCAATGTCTTCAAGCATTTGATGGCTGCCGCCGTCAGGCCCAACCGTGACCCCACTATGAGTAGGTGCGATTTTTACATCCAGGTTGTTGTAGCAAACGGTATTGCGGATCTGATCGTACACACGACCCGTGCCAAAAACCGCAAAACTGCCCGTGAAGGCAACCTGTCCTGCCAAGGCAAGACCAGCGGCAGCACCAACCATATTAGTTTCTGCAATGCCTGCATTGAAGAACCTATCGGGGTATTTCTCCCCCACTTTGCCTGTTGTAGTCGAGCCTGCAAGGTCAGCCTCTACCGCAACAATGTCATGCCCGGCATCAATCAGCTCGAGTAGCGTTTCGCCAAAGGCGGCACGTGTAGCTTTACCCATTATTGACCGCCCCCTTTCACGCTACCATCACTATCGTCGCAAATCAGTAGCGGCTCAAGTTCGTCGCAAGCAGCCGCACATTGCTCGGCACATGGCGTAACACCATGCCAACCAGCCTGGTCTTCCATAAACGAAACCCCTTTGCCCTTTACCGTATTTGCAATGATGGCATAGGGTTTATTAGAAGTTCTGGTGCGCGTCAATGCCTCATAAATCGCCACTGGGTCATGACCGTCAATGGTCACCGTTTCCCAGCCAAAGGCGGCGAACTTTTCTGCAATATCGCCCAGCCCCATAACCTCTTCAGTGTTACCGTCAATCTGCAACATGTTGCGGTCAACAATCGCAACAACATTATCCAATTTATAGTGAGCCGCATACAGCGCAGCTTCCCAGTTTTGACCTTCTTGCAGTTCCCCATCACCCAAAAACACGTACACCTTTGGAGGAGTCTGACCATTGCGGCCCATCTGACCTTTCAAGGCAAGTCCCTGCGCCAGTCCTGCCGCAATCGACAGTCCTTGACCTAGTGAACCGGTAGACACCTCTACCCCAGGACACTTGCTTGCGTCAGGATGGCCTTGCAATATACTACCCAACTGACGAAGGCCTTCAAATTCTGCCTCATCAATATAGCCTGCCAAAGCAAGAGCAGCGTATTGTACAGGAGCAGCATGACCCTTTGACAAAATGAAGCGGTCGCGCCATGAATCATCTATGTCAGCTCGCGGGTCATAGTTCATGACACCACCAAAATAGAGCGTCGAGACAATATCTGCTGCTGAAAGAGAGCCGCCAGGGTGTCCAGACCCTGCATGGCTTAACATTTTTACGATGCTGATACGCATCTTTGTTGCCTGCTTTTGCACATAGTCCAGATTGAAGTTTTCTGGCGGAGAAAACGCTCGCGTTTGCGACATTGTTGGCCTTTCGACTTGCTCGAATAATTGCGGTCAAATCTAACTATCACATGGTATCAGAATTGCAGTGCTAAACAGGCGGAAAATAGCTGAAATCACCCTGAGTGGGTGATTAACTTTCTTACGCTAAAAGCAGCCGGCAAAGACGCTGACATAATGGGTGCATACTGGAAAACTGCAAATATAATTTGCGCATCAAAACCAAAAACATCTGCCAGGGCAAAGCCTGGTATCAGTAGCAAAAATGGTGCGAGCAAAATACCTGCGCATAAAGTCAAAAGTTCCCAGCGCGTCGTACCTACCATTGCAGCCTGCTCTGTGCTAATGCTCAAGACATTTTTCATGCACCAATACACTACCCATATAGCCACAGCAGCTGGGACAAATATTCCTGCTGCAGGAACTTCACTGCCTGCAATAACTACGCTGCCTAGAAAGTCAAAACGCAGCGCTGATAAGATAAACAAAAACAGTGCGAACAAAATCAAAAACAGACGCGCCTCAATCGAAAGAGGCGTGGTGCTTTTCTTTGCATGCTGATGACCATAGCGAACCCCTGCAAAAGCAAGGCCTGCTGCAAAGAGTACGCCAATCACCATATCGCTGACTGTCTGGTCAATATTCAACAGGTACGCAATCGCCTTTGCAGCTACAACCAAAAAGGTAGCCGCTAGTCCAACCAGCAGCGCGCGCGAAACAAAAAAGACAGGATTAAGCACGGTCGTCTCCTGCACCATTCTTTGCAGCACCATTCTTCGCAGCTTCGGCTTCCTCAAAAGTCTTTTTTGCCGTTGACAGCATTAGCTTGATACGGTTTAGCTGATTAACCTCACTTGCGCCAGCGTCATAGTCAATGGCTACAATGTTTGACTGCGGGTACCTACGCTTCAGCTCTTTAATCGCACCCTTTGCCGTAACATGACTGGGCAGGCAAGCAAATGGTTGCACGCACACAATATTTGGTACGTCTTCTAGGATGAGTTCGACCATCTCGCCTGTTACCAACCAGCCCTCGCCCGTTTGATTTCCAATAGAAACGATAGGCTCTGCCAGTTCTGCAAGCTTTTCGATAGATGGCGTTGCATCAAAGCGCTCACTTTCAAGCAAGGCACGTCTAACATGCTTGCGATAGCGCTCGATATACGATACAAAAACGTCTCCGATCACACGAGACTGTCGCGGACCACCCAGATTTGCCTCATTGTAGCGAGCACAGTGCGCGTTATACAAGAAGAAGTCGGCAAAGTCTGTCAGGACAACCTCTACTCCCTCGTCTTCGAGCATCTTGATGAGTTCATTGTTTGCCGTAGGGTGCAGCTTAATCAAAATCTCGCCTACGATGGCAACGCGTGGCTTGCGCTCATCGCGTAAGGGCAATTGGTCAAACTCTGCCACTATAGCCTCTGCATTTTTCTTAAACTCGCCGTATCTGCCTCTGCGTGTAGCAACCTTACAAACTTCGTTCCACTTTTCAAAAAGCGCTTGGGCAGAGCCAGGCTCTAGTTCATAAGCGCGCGTAAACAACAACACCCTCGACAAGAGGTCGCCATAGAGCATGCCCTGCAAGGCCTTCTTTAGCAAAGAAGGAGTGAACTTCATGCCAGGATTTTTCTCAAGTCCCAGGGCACTAATGCTAATAATCGGAACATGTTCCATGCCAGCGTTGCGCAGTGCGCGGCGAATCAGGTAAATGTAGTTACTGGCGCGACATCCGCCACCCGTTTGGCTCATAAAGACCGACACGTTATTTACATCATACTTGCCCGACTGCAAGGCATTAATGATCTGCCCCACAATAATTAGCACCGGGAAACAGGCGTCATTATTTACGTATTTGAGCCCTGTTTCGACAGCTTCTTTTTCACGGTCTGGCAGCACTACTAAGTCGTAATTATTAGCAATAAAAGCTTCTTTGATGATGTCAAAGTGAATAGGCGTCATCTGCGGACTCAAGATGGTGTGACGCTTTTTCATCTCTTTAGTAAATACAGCACGCTCTGGACGAGGCTTTGGAGTAGTACGTCCAACGCCCAGCTTTTCGCGCTCTTCGAGTGTTGCAAGCAAGCTGCGGATACGAATACGCGCTGCACCTAGGTTTTTGATTTCATCGATTTTTATCAGTGTGTAAATTTTGTTCGAGAGGTCAAGGATTTCCTGCACCTCGTCAGCAGCAATAGCATCAAGTCCGCAGCCAAATGAATTCATCTGGACTAGCTCGAAATCATCACGCTTACTGACAAAAGCAGTCGCCCCGTACAAGCGTGAGTGATATGACCACTGGTCGCGCGTCATAAGCGGACGCGTAACTGGCTCTAGATGTGCCACGCTATCTTCAGTCAAGACAGCAACACCATACGAGGCAATCAAGTCAGGAATTCCGTGATGCAATTCTGGGTCGATGTGATACGGACGTCCAGCAAGTATAATGCCGCGAATACCCTTTTCTTCAACGTAGGCAATGGCTTCTTCGCCCATGCGGCGAATGTCAGCGCGGAAGGCTTGCTGTTCTGCCCATGCCGCCTTCGCTGCAGCAATTATTTCTGACTCTGGAATGTCTGGGAAAGCTGCAACCAGTTGCTTTTCGAGCTTTTCGTATTCATCTAAGGTCAGGAACGGATTATGGAAATTAGTGCCATTTTCACGCAGCGACTCAATGTTATTCTTAACATTTTCAGGATACGAAGTAACGATAGGACAGTTAAAGCAGTTGTCAGCACCCTCTATCATGTTTTTCTCAAACATAACGCAAGGATAGAAAATGTATTCGATGCCATCTTCGACTAAGGCTTCAATATGCCCGTGCACCTTTTTCGCTGGATAGCACTGTGATTCACTGGGTATGGAATCCATGCCTTTCTCGTACAATTCGCGTGAAGAACGCGGAGAGAGATGTACGCGATAGCCCAGTTGATTGAAGAAGGTAAACCACAGCGGATAGTTTTCATACATGTTCAACACGCGTGGCAGTCCTACCACGCCGCGCGGAGCGTCTTCTTCTGCAAGCGGCTCGTAGCTAAGCAAGCGGTCATACTTTAACTGATACAAATTGGGCACGTTGCTGGTCTTTGATTTTTTGCCCACACCACGTTCGCAGCGGTTACCCGAGACAAAGCGGCGTGTATCAGAAAACTTGCTAATGGTAAGCAGACAATAGTTGCTGCATGCACGGCAACGTGTATGCGTTACGTCAATATTTTGAGCAAGCAAGTCCGCCTTTGTCAGCAGCGAAGAACATTCGTAGCCTTGGTCGTCAGGACTGCCCTCGCCCGAATACTTTTCTTTTGCGATAAGGGCTGCACCAAAAGCGCCCATGATTCCTGCAATGTCAGGTCTTACTGCTTCGCGCTGACCAATCAGCTCGAATGCGCGCAGTACTGCCTCGTTATAGAAAGTTCCGCCCTGTACAACAATTGATGTTCCCAGTTGCGACGGGTCGGTAATTTTAATTACTTTTTGTAGAGCATTTTTAATGACCGAGTACGCCAGACCAGCAGAAATGTCAGATACTTGCGCACCTTCTTTTTGCGCCTGCTTTACGCGTGAATTCATAAATACGGTACAGCGAGAGCCTAGGTCTACGGGCTCTTTCGATTCAACAGCGCGCGTTGCAAATTCGCTTACTTCCATATTTAGCGATTTCGCGAAAGCTTCGATAAACGAACCACAGCCTGCAGAACAAGCTTCGTTTAGCAGCATAGAATCAATTGCCCCATTGCGCAGACGTAGACACTTCATGTCCTGCCCACCAATGTCTAAAATAAAGTCTACGTCTGGCACAAAGAATGCTGCTGCACGGTAGTGTGCCATCGTTTCTACTTCGCCAAAGTCAACATTAAGCGCTGCCTTGATAAGGCCTTCACCATATCCCGTCACACAAGAACTAGTAATACTTGCGCCACTGGGCAAGATGTCATAAATCTCTAGCAGTGCCTGCTTAACGGTCTCGAGAGGATTTCCCTCATTGCCTGCATAGTAAGAATGCAGTAGCTCGCCCTCGTTGCTGATAAGCACTAATTTGGTAGTCGTAGAACCAGCGTCAATGCCGAGGAAAATCTCACCATCGTAATCTGTGAGCGAACGTCTGGCAATTTTATGCTGGTCATGACGGTCTTTAAACTCTTGATAGTCTGTATCAGTTTCAAACAGTGCTGGCAGCCTGTCGATTTCAAATTCTGATTTTTGTTTCGTTTCGAGGTTAGCGATGATTTCATCGAGGCTTGTCTCTTCGCTTTCATCTGCACCAATAGCCCCGCCCAGTGCCATAAAGAGGTGGCCGTTTTCTGGCAATATAACATCGTCGTCTGACAGTTCCAACACGTCTTTAAAGCGCGCGCGCAGCTCTGATGAATAGTGCAAAGGGCCGCCTAACAGGGCAACTTTGCCTCTAATTGGCCTGCCGCAGGCAAGACCACTAATGGTCTGACTAACAATCGCTTGATAAATAGATGCTGCAAGGTCGGTCTTTGCTGTACCCTCGTTAATTAGTGGCTGCAAGTCAGATTTTGCAAATACCCCGCAGCGAGCAGCGATAGGATAGATTACCGTATGTTCTTTTGCGAGCTCATTAAGTCCTGTCGCATCTGTCTGGAGGAGTGCGGCCATTTGATCAATAAATGAGCCAGTTCCGCCTGCGCAAATACCATTCATGCGCTGCTCTAATCCGCCCGTAAAGTAGATGATTTTTGCGTCTTCGCCGCCAATTTCAATCGCAACATCGGTTTGCGGCGCAAAGGCATTAACGCTGTTGGCAGCAGACACAACTTCTTGGATAAACTCCACACCAATCCAATTGGCGAGCGTCATGCCGCCCGAGCCCGTAATCATGGCGTGAACTTTTACGTCCCCCATTTGTTCGCGGGCAGCATGCATCATCTTTTGCAGCGTATTTTGAATATCTGAAAAGTGGCGTTGGTAATCGCTGTATAAAATTTTGTAATCGTTATCAGTTAGTACTACTTTTATGGTGGTCGAGCCAATGTCAATGCCCAGACGGTACGGACAATGTGTCATACAGAAATGCCTTCCTATGCTGATTATGTAAGAAGGGTCACTAAGTCCCTCACTTCAATAATAACAGCATCAGCACCTGCATCAAAATAGCGCTTCGTGATTGTTTCGTGTATTTTCTTTTGCTCTTCAGGGGACAAGGCATCGAATTCGTCTTGTCGCAGCCCAAGCTCTGAACTGCCTTCGACAACGCCCACTGAATAAGTGCCTGCATTTTTGCCCTCGGCGATGTCTGATAAGGTGTCGCCCACCTTGATAATTTCTGCAACATTGAGCAGCTCTAAGCGGCGCATATTTTCAAACAGCATAAACGGATACGGCCTGCCATATCCCACATCTGCCGGAGTAACATAAGTGTCTGGCTCATAACCTGCTGCCTTTGCTTCTGCTGCTACAATCTGCATCATTTCAGGAGTATATCCTGTGGTCGAGCCAATCTTGATGTTGCGCGCACGCAAAGCATCAACAGTATCTAATACGCCAGGCTTGACGTCGCAGAAGTCTTTGAGCGAAGCAAACAGTATGTCTTCGTAGACTTCATACATTTCATCAACGTCAGTCTGTGTCCATTCGCGCCCGAATTGCTCTTTCCACAAATTACCCAGTCGCTCACCTTCGAGCATGATGCAGATATGGTCGCGCTTTGCCTGACCCATTGGCGCGCGCACTTCTTCGTCAGTAGGGTGAATGCCGCGCTGGACAAATATCTGCTCAAAAGCATTTACCGGAGCAAAGCAGCCGTAATCTACCGAAGTACCTGCCCAGTCAAGAATTACGCCGCTCACCTTTTCAGGTGCGGGGCGAACAGTAAGTATTCTTTCTTTTGTCATTATGAGTTCCCTTTCAAGAATTCCTCAAAGAGGTCACAGAGTTTCTCTATATCCTCTTGATAAACTTCACCAATATTGCCTACGCGGAAAGTGTCAACTTCAGTTAATTTACCCGGATAAATAACGTATCCGCCTGCCTTTAAAAAGTCATACATGCTTTGAAAATCAAAAGCTTTACCTTCAATCTCGGGGTACAAAAACGTAGTGATGATGGGTGAATGCAGCTTTTCTTCAATATAGGGAGCAAAGCCCATATTCTTCATGCGCTTAACCAGCAGGCGCTGCGAATTCGTATAGCGCGCTTCACGTGCGGCAATGCCACCTTCTGCTACGAGCTCGCGCATGGCTTGCGCGAAAGCAAGCACTACGTGAGTAGGCGAAGTATAGCGCCACTTACCATCTGCTTCCATCGCTTGCCACTGGTCATACAGGTCAAGGCTCACTGTACGTGCAAGTCCTTTGCTAGCCTCCATTAGCTCACGACGCATAATCGCAAAAGAAAAGCCCGGTACACCTTGAATGCACTTGTTAGCGCTGCTTACCAGATAGTCAATATTGCAGGCCTGCATGTCGATTTCTATGCCGCCAAAACTTGACATGGCATCAACAATAAAGCGTACGCCGTGCTTTTTGGCAACTGCTCCCAAGGCTTCAATATCGTTGAGAAGCCCTGTCGTGGTTTCACAATGCACCACTGCAAGCACCGTAATGCTTGGGTCAGCTGCAAGCATGTTGTCAACGACATCAGGCGAGAGCGGATTTGCAAAATCTTCATCATAAGTCACGACGTCTAACTTGTGACGCTGTGCTATCTGAACAATGCGCAAACCATATGCCCCGTTAGTACACACAAGCAAGCGGTCGTCATCTGACAGCACGCTTGTCAGCAGTGCCTCTACGCCAAAAGTTCCGCTACCCTGCATCAAAACAGTAGTGTAGCCGTCGCTACTTACCTGTGCTAAGTCGAGCAAACCTGCGCGAATTTCGCGCGTAATGCGCTTATAATCATCGTCCCAGGTACAGTGGTCAACCAACATTTCGCGCTTTACCGCTTCAGTTGTTGTCAGTGGACCTGGTGTTAGTAGTTTGTAGTCAATGGTCAAGGTTTTCTCCTTCATATACGCATTTTATATAGTGGCTAGCTACACACTGCTACTAATTGGCTGCGCGTGCTGCTCTGTCTACAATTGCCTGATGTTCTAGCAACAGTTCTAGGGTAAGAGGTTGCGGGAATACACGCGGGTCAGCAGGTTGGTGAGCTACATCAGTTGCTTCACCCTCAAACAACGCCATCGGGTAATATTCTTGCAGCCCAACGCGTGCGTATTGAATGATGACGCGAGCCATCTCTTCGGCAAGCGGATTAGTGTTCTCGCCCTTGTTTACCACAGAAAGTGCTTCTACCAACTGATAGTTGCCTTCTGCTGGGTCAATAAAATCAATGGGTAGTCCTGCTGCATTGTCGGCAACTGCAGTGTGGCGCAAACCAAAGCCAACTGCGACTTCACCAGCGCGTACGGCACGAATTGGTCCTGAACCTGACGCAAGAACTTGGTCACCCGCATTGCGATAGATTCCCTCGAGGATTGCTTCTGCTTCTGCCTCGCCATAATTATCAAGCAATGCTTGAGTTAGCAACCATGCTGTCGTCGATGAATTGATATCAGCAATTGCTAGATTTCCTGCATACACTGGGTCAGCCAAATCTGCAATAGAAGTTGGCAGAGGCAGACCATCAGACTCCATCAGTTCAGTATTTACAAAGATTGAACCAGTAATGGCAAGAATAGGTGCCATGTAGTCAGGAAAATCCTGCAAGGTAGTCACGCCTGCATCAAAGGCAACAAAGGTATTGTCTTGTTCTTGAGAACTTTCTAGATAGAAGCTCGCTAGGGTGATTATGTCGGCTTCAATGTTAGTGCCTTCTGCCATCAAGCGTCCGCCCAGTTCAGCTGTTCCCAATTCTTGGAAGATAAACTGCCCTGAAAAGCCGTTGGCGTTAAGGGCTTGGCTCATAATTTGTACTGCTTCTTCGTCAGCGTTAGTTGCGATTACTACGGTGTCACCTGATGCAGCACCGCCGCCGCAACCCAGCAGCATGCCAAAGCTTAGTACAAGGACTGTTGCAAGTGCAACGACCTTTAGGGTTGTTACAAACGATTTCTTTAGATTCATGGTCTTTCTCCTCATCAAAAAGTGTTTCACTTGTGTTTCCTTTACATTTTGGCTGGGTATGGTTAGTGCTTACTCGCCCTGCAAGCGAGTCTGTGCCTTGCGTGCAGCATATTTCGTCATGATGCGCATGGCTAAATTGATGATGAATATTCCCAGCGATAAAACAAATATTTCTTCGAACCGCGCAAAGTACGAGAGCTGCGTGATTCTGGTAGTCAATAGTGCTGTGTGTGCTGAAACGAGGAAAATGACACCACTGATGGTGACCATTGTGTAGATGAAGAAGTAACCAAATACTTCAAATACAGTAGGAAGCACATTAGGCACTAGAATGCGTCGTAGTGTTTTAAACCAGTTATCCCCCATGAGTTCTGCTGTGAGCTCCCATGATTTGTTCATGCGCGCAAAAGCGCCAGAGAACATGAGATACGGTGTTGAAAAGAGGTGTATGACAGAACAGGCTATCAGGATAAACAGAGTGTTCTGCATGGGAGTCCCCACAAAGAAGAGTAGGTAGGCAACACCCATAACCATACCAGGCACCGAGTTCGTCACAATCGAAAATGTGTCGATTGAGCCTGCGATGCGCTTTGGCAGGTTGCCGCGGCGTGCGATTAATGCTGCGAAAAAGGTAAGAATCGTACCAATGACTGCCGTTGCCAGTGCAAAGATGAGCGAATTTGAGGCAATCATCTGGTACTGCGCGTCGCTGAAAGTATTGATGATAGGGTCAATCGAAAGTGACCTGTCCCAGGGCCACTGTGCTGTAAAGGGCACGATGAACACAACCGCAAAGATTGACACCATTGCAAGTAGCAATGCAATAGCGTAAACGCTGAAACAGGTATCGCGCAGCTTGTGTTTGCGCAAAGTCACGGGAGTGAATTTCTTATAGTTAATCGTAAAGCGGTCAAGCCAGGTCAAGATAACAACGCTCATCACTGATGGTAGTAACATGGCGATTGCAACTACTGCTCCTAGTTCAAAGCTGGGCACTGCGCCAAGCATTGTGTCAAAGAGTGTTCGCGACAGAACCTGAAAGCGTCCTGCCACTGCAGCAGGTATTCCAAAATCTGCGAAGCTCAACGCGAAAGATTGTACAAAGGCTGCACCAATAGTTCCTATCATGGGATACAGTACTGCGCGAGCAAAGGCTTTAATACCGCCGTCGCCCATGATACGTGACACGATAAAGAAGCGCTTGTCAATGTAGCGAAAGCCATTATCAATCAGCAGATATGCAATAGGCAGAGTGTAAATCACATAGCCTAGGAGCAACCCGTTAATTCCATAAATTTCAAAGAGTTGGTGGCCGCCGAGGAGTTCTGTGGCGACTCCCTGACGTCCGAAAGTGTAAATAATCGCAAAACCATAGGTGATGGTTGGAAACAATGCTGGTATAGCAATGACGATAGGAATAGTGCGCTCGAGCCATTTTGGCAGGCGTGCCATGTTGACCCCGTATGCCAGAATAAAGGCAAGTGTTGTAGTGATAACCCCTGCAAGTGCTGACACCAAAAAGCTGTTACCTAATGAGGTTAAGAAATCAGGGTGCGCGAGAACTTGACTGAAGTTACCAAGTCCAAGCTCTCCTGTGCTGCCGTCGGTGAATGCTCGGACAAACAGTCCACCGAGCGGCAACGCAAGGAAAGCTGTGAAAATTAAGATGAGAGAGGCATAAATAACACGTACCTCAATGCGTGTCTTAGACGCGGGTTTCTTTGAGTTCGCAATCTTAGACGTAGACGCAGACGTAAGCGGACCTTCAGACATGAGTTAAGCCTGCGCGCCTTCTGCGACTTCTGTGAGTAGCGAGCTTTCAGAGACCGCCTCTTCCCATGCATCAGGAATCTTGCCGCCTTTGAATAAGGCAGAGATATTGAAGTGCTTAACGTGCAGCTGGTTTAGAATAAACTTTTCAACAAAAGGAGTCTTTGGATTGTACAAAATATCTTGCGGTGAACTGTACTGAATTAGCTGACCATCGTCAAGCACCATAACCTTGTCGCTAATGGTCAATGCTTCTTCAGGGTCATGCGTCACGATAATTGTCGTCAGTTTTAGCTCACGCGCGATAAGACGAATGCGCTCTTTGATAGATTCTTTAATTACTCCATCAAGTGCTGAAAGTGGTTCGTCTAACAGAAGGATTTTTGGCTTCATCACCAGAGTGCGCGCTAAGGCAACTCGCTGTTTTTGCCCACCTGAAAGCGATTCGATATCTTTATCTAGGTGTTCTGCTAGTCCTAATAGCTGGATAAGAGCCTCTACTTCTTCAGAGGTAGAGCGGTCAGGAAAATTGCGCAGTCCATAGTTAATGTTTTCGCGTGCGGTAAGATTTGGGAAAAGCGCGTAGTCTTGAAACACGATATTGAATCCGCGCTTATTGTAAGGCAGCGAGGTAATGTCTGTTCCCTCAAAGATAATTTGTCCAGAGCTAGGGTCAGACAAGCCTAAAATCATATTGAGCAGCGTTGTTTTACCACTGCCTGATGGCCCTAAGATAGAAACAAGTTCACCTGGTTTGATTTTTAGTGAAATATCATTAAGTATCGTAGTACTGCCATAATTTTTATTTATATTGTTAAGTTCGAGCAACTGGTCTTCCCCTTACTAACATGACGTAGCAATAAGGCTACATAACAAGATTTAGTATAGTGAGGACGACCTGATTTGGCTGTTAAATCAGTGTAAAAATCAGTGCGAAAATGTAAAAACAATGGAAAGAAATTGTTACGCGAAATTACATTAAGTTAGAGGTCGCTGCGCCAGCGCTTTGGTACAAGGTAGCGCAGTTCTACTATGCCTGCCGGCCATTCCTTTGTTGACAGCAATTCGAGTGCGCGTGAGGTGAGCACGTCCTTGCAAAGCGCCTTTGTGCCGCTGCCCAGTATTACGGGTTGAATAAAGACACGCAGCTCGTCGATAAGGCCTGCCTCAAAAAGGCTTGCCGCAAGCGTGCCGCCACCGCCGACCCAGATATATCCCTTGTCTTCGTCTTCTAGCTGCAGGCGAGCAAGTACCTTTGTTGGGTCGTCTTGAGAAAGCTGCACACTATCTGCTGCAAGTTTTAGCTTGTCATTAGAAGAAAATACGATGACATCACGGTCTGGATAGGGAAAGAAGTCACCCATTTCTAGCATGTAGCGATAGGTTGTGCTGCCCAGTAGTACCGTACCGACTTCGTTATAGAAATCTTGAAAGCCATAGTCAATATTAGGCGCACCAGTCATCCAATCGACAGAGCCATTTGAGTCAGCAATGTAGCCGTCCAGTGACATGGTGAAGTAGTAGATTGATTTACGCATGGTGAAAGTTCCCCTTAAAGTCATTAGTGGCAAAATCTAACGGGTGCTCCTGATGTTGTGAGATTAGTGCTGAAAATGAAATTGGAAAGCGCAGCGTAGTAGAACATACGTGAGCATTTCTTATTTTAAAATCAGTGCTGAGATCACGCATCAGGTGTGCCCGCCGTCTAGCTGGAAGGCAGTGTGTAATACGATTTGTGCCTGCTGCGCCTCTTCTTCACGCACCAACACTGAAATCGTCGCATGTGAGTCAGCTGTCTGCCACACGTCAATGCCAGCTTGTGCAAGCGGTGTTGCAATACGTGACATCACACCAGGAATTCCGTGCATGGCAGCACCAATGATGGTGACCTTTGCAAGCCCTTCTGTACAGCTCGCAGTGACTCCCAAATCGTTGAGCACTTTAGTAGCTTTTTCAGTCTGGTCTGAATCAACGGTGAAGTATAAACTACTGCCTGCAGGAGTAAACATGTCCAAAGATACTCCCGCATCTGCAAGCACCTTGTAGACATCTGCCTGCGCTTCTATGTGCGCACAGCAGCCTTCTTCGCATTCCAAGTCAACAACAAATCTGGTAATGCCTGCTTTGCAAGAAATTGCTGTAGCTGTCTCACTATTTTTGTTAACTTCCATACTGCGCACAACAGTGCCCGGGTGATTACTGTAAGTATTTTTTACCAGTAAGTTAACGCCACTTTTCTGGGCAAGCTCCGCCGCTGGAGTGTGAACAATACGCGACCCCATGCGAACCAGCTGGTATAGTTCGTCAGGGTGCAACACGTCGATGACCCTTGCTGCATCGACTTCGCGCGGGTCTGCAGTCATGACTCCGTCAACATCAGAGTAGATTTCAACTGCTTTTGCGTCCAGCGCAACACCCAACGCACAAGCTGTTGTGTCGCTGCCACCGCGCCCAAGAGTTGTCAAGTGGCCTGACGTACTAATGCCTTGAAAACCACAAACTACGGGGACGATGTTTTCTTCTACCGCAGCGATGAGCGCTGCAGGACAAACTGATAGGATACGCGCGTCTTTGGCAGTGTCGTCAGTGACGATGCCTGCTTCGGCACCTGTGAAGGCGCGTGCGCGCATGCCAGCACCGCGCAGCTCGTGGGCTATTTTTACGGCACTGATGACCTCGCCGACAGAAGTCAGCAGGTCATATTCGCGGTCGTTGGTGGGAAGTCCTGCTACCGTGTCAATCAGAGTGTCAGTTGCATAGGGCTCGCCGCGGCGACCCATTGCAGATACCACCAGAACAGGACTATCACCTGCATCGATGTGCTCTTTTACTTTTGATGCAAGTGCTTTGCGTCCTTCTGGTGTTGCTACTGAGGTGCCACCGAATTTGCAAACAATATAGCTCGTCATATCTTGTTCATCCTCCATTATGCACAACGAATGCTCCTGATGTTTAAGATTGGTGCTGAAAATGAAATTGGGAAGCGCAGCGTAGTAAAACCTACGTGAGCATTTCTGATTTCATTTTCAGTGTCGAGATTAAGCATCAGATGCGTTCGCATCCATTAGATTTTCTAATCCGATGACAAGCCCGCTGCGCGTCACAACCTGTTCACACGCAAGCACAACACCTGGCATGAACGAATTCCTGTGAATCGAATCATGTCTTACGGTAAGCGTCTGCCCCAGCCCGCCAAAGATAACTTCTTGATGCGCAACGTATCCAGGCACTCTAACTGAGTGCACGGGAATGTCGTCTACTAATGCCCCGCGTGCGCCTGCGCAACCTGGCAGCTCTGTTTCAGCACCTGGTGCTGTTGGTACGAAATCAGGCAGCGCCTTTTTACGCACTTCTGCAAGCAGTTCTGCGGTGCGCTTTGCCGTACCAGAAGGCGCATCCAACTTGTTGTCGTGGTGAAACTCAATAACTTCGACTTGTGGCATATAGGGAATCACTTGCTGGGCTAGCTGCATCATCAGTACTGCGCCAATAGCAAAGTTAGGCGCGATAAAGAGACAGCGGTCGTCATAGATTAGCTGTTCGAGGGCAGCAAGTTGAGCGTCAGAGAGACCCGTCGTTCCCACCACACAGTCAAATCCTAGTGGCAGTGCGTGGGTTAGGTTAGACTCCACCACATCAGGGCGCGTAAAGTCGATAAGGACTGTTCGCGTAGCCTTCGGGTCAACGATGTTAGCGTCCATAAGCTGGTCAAGGCTGCTAAAGTCGCCCTGTTCGGGACGATTTTCGAGCTGCGGGTCAATGCGCGCGACAAGCTCTAGTGTCGTAGCTTCGCGCACGGCTTCTACCGTTTCAAGCCCCATCTTGCCCAAAGCACCTATAACAACTACCGGTATTGCTGGTACAGTATGTGATGTTTCAGTTGTCATGCGAGCTCCAATTCGTTATCAGGATTGCTAGCCTCATCAGCTTCATTAGTGCCGTCAGCAGTCTCTTTAAATGGTCCAACAACAGCCGTTGCTAAGGGGCTAGTCGCAAGCTCTGCCGCTAAAGTGGCTACATCATTTAAGCTTACCGCATCTAGGCGCTGCAGGGCACTGTCAAAAGTTAGTGGCTCTAATTCGTTTAAGACAGAATCGCCCAGTCGCAGCATGCGTTTTGAGGTCGATTCTAGCGAAAGTGCAAGGCTGCCCTTTGTTGCCTGACGTGCCAGTTCAAGCTCTTCGGCGGTAATACCTGCGTGGGCGATTTTTTCTAGCTCTGTATCGATAAGTTTTGTGACTTTGTTCGCATTTTCTGGACGCGTACCCGCGTAAATTGTGTACGCACTGCGCCCCTGATAAAGATGCGGGCGCGAATACACCGCATATACGAGGCCCAGCTTTTCGCGGATTTCTTGGAACAAGCGTGACGACATCGTACCGCCAAAAGCAGTGTTAAGCAGCGACAAAGTAAAGCGGCGCTCATCAGTTGATGGCAATGTCGTTGTGCCAATCATAAGGTGGGCTTGCTCTGTGTCCTTGTAGTGAATCGCACGCTTCTTTTCTGTCATGCTTTGTGCGGCCGTGCGCACAGGAGTAAGGGTTGTGTTAGCTGCTGCCTGACCTGCAGTCGTTGGCAAGCTGGCTAAATGAACTTGTGCGAGTTCGACCAGCTGGTCGTGATTTAAATTGCCTGCAGCTGCGACTACACAGTTGTTGCCCGTGTAATGCTTGCTGCGAAACGCCATGCCTGCCGCCTGGTCAAAGGTCGAAACAGATTCGCGCGTGCCCCCAATGGGTAACCCTAGCGTATGTGCAGGCCACAAGGTGCGATATAGCAGCTCTACTACCTGGTCTTCTGGATCGTCTTCACTGCGTGCAATCTCTTCGATAACGACTTCGCGCTCTAACGCACAAGCATCTTCGTCAAAAGTTGAATTGCAAACCATATCTGAGAGAAGGGCAAATACTTCTGGCAGGGATTCATCGATGAAGGAAGCAAAATAACAGGTTGATTCTTTTGAGGTAAAGGCGTTTTGCTGTGCCCCCAGGCGGTCAAAAGCTTCTGAAAGGCTGCGCGCATCATAGGTAGGCGTACCCTTAAACATCATATGTTCAGCAAAGTGCGACATGCCTGCCTCTGCAGGAAGTTCATCGCGAGAGCCAACTTTAAACCATATTCCCAGTGCGACCGAGCGCACACTTTCCATCTGTTCTGTAATAACGGTTATCCCGTTGTCTAGCACTGTCTTTTGAATCGACATAGGACTCCTTGAACTGTCTTTGAAATCAATAGATTTTGCAGATATTTTACGCCTTCCTATGGTATCAAATGAAGCAGTTTAACAGGCTGAAAATTGCACCTAAGAAGTCTTACTGTGACTTTTTACATAAGTATCAAGCAGGTTATTTATCATGGTCTGATATTTCACGCCATTTTCCTTTGCAGCCTGCTTGAAAAAGTCGATGATTTCTTTGTCTAACATAATGGTTACTTTTTGCTTTTCGGTCTTAAAGGCAAGCTGTTCTGGCGGTGGAAAAAGATGGGTTATATCCCTAGAGCGCGCAAGAGCAGCTGCGACATCTGGTGGAGTATCTTCATATCCGTCTTCATCAAATATCGGTCCTTCTATTTTTTCTTTCATAGCGCTTCCTTCCGTCTCTCCAGTGTCCTGCACCAATAATTCGAATACGTTTATGCCTCATGGTAAATCTAACTGTGGCAACTCTCCCATTCACATAACCTAAGCAGTAAAACCTATCTTCGCTATCTGAATGAGCACTGTCATCTTCTATCACTCGACGTTCGTCACGAAAAGCCTCTTGCGCTTCATGAAACGAAATCCCATGCTTAGCAATATTCGCCAAGTTCTTTTTCTCATCCCATTCAAACTTATACTTACTATTATACATATTTTTTGCCATATTTCAATCCTTATTGCCATACAAAGCCAGCTACAACAATTTCTGCAAGCATAGCAACAAGTACCTAAACGAAACTTAAAACAGGATTAAAGCAAAACTAAACCAGACTTAAAGAATTCCATAAAACCTACTTGACCTTACCCTAAGGGTAAGGTTTACACTGGTTATATGGACACAGAAAAGACATACACAATTGGACAGCTGGCAAAGCTGGCTGGCGTAACAACAAAGACCTTACGCCACTATGAACGCATCAACTTGCTAACACCGCAAGCACGTAGTGATGCAGGATACCGGCTGTACAGCGACGCAGATGGCCACAAACTGGCAGAGATACTCGCCTATCGTGCACTCAACATGCCACTTGACCAGATTGCGCAGTTGCTAACCACCGACCCCGCCCACGCACCCACCAACAGCAACACCAGCACACGCACACAACGCCTTGCAGCGCACCTGCACAAAATGCAACAGCAACGCAAAAAGCTAGACCACTTAATCAATCACATCGAGGAAATGCTCCTCAGCGAAGAGGAAGGAACACCCATGAATGCACAAGACGAGCTAAATGGCTTTGCCAACAACCCCTACGAAGACGAAGCGAAACAGCGCTGGGGCCACACCGACGCCTACAAAGAAAGCGCGCGGCGTACCAAAAACTACACCGCAGCTGACTGGGAACGCTACAAGAAAGAAGCAGCTGACATCAACGACCGCTTTATCGCACTGATGCAGGCAAACATCCCCGCAGACAGCGACCAGGCGCGCGCATTAGCAGAAGAGCACCGTCAGCTCATCAACACATGGTTCTACGACTGCACGCCGCAGATGCACGCAAACTTTGGCGACATGTGGAAAGCAGACCCGCGCTTCAAGCAAAGCATCGACAAGGATGCAGAGGGTCTTAGCGAATACATGGCACAAGCCTTCAAAGCCGCTGCCAGCTAGTCAAAATTGGAAGAGTACGTCCACTCCACGCAGGCATACAACTTGCCTACGCTGGACGTACTCTACTAAAATTATCTAACTTATCTAAGGTTGTCTTGCAAACAGAATAAACCAGCGGCCGTCAATCTCTATCCAGCGCTGAGTCTCTGTTCTTGCACGTCTAGAATCGCCATATTCAGTAATGAACGAACGTTGAATTTCTGCAACATTATGATAGGTCTGATTCGCAAATTCCGAAGTCCACTCGGCGACCATTTCATAACCATCAGGTGCTGCATCGATAACATTCGCCCTAGGGTTATGAGCACTAGTCCACTCAGACAGCGAAACCAACGCGCGCATATCAGGGTGCAGATATTCGTAGGATTCGGTATATCTATGCAAGGCATTTGTCCGGTTAAATCTGCGATATGTTTCTTCCAGGGTAAGGTCTAAACTAACCTCTGAAATGGCATCCCCTGGTCCAAGACCAAACTCTGATTCATGCAATTCATATTTTTCTGACTCAATTCTTAAAGTATTCATCACATCAGGCGCAACAATGTCTGACACAAAACCCTCTTGAAGTGTCGTTGTGTTAATTACGCTCGCCATAAGAGGTGCGCCATTAAAAATCACGGTAACGTCATCAGAAAAAACTTCTTCCTCGCCATGAGAATTCTCGAACAATTCAAAGGTAATCTGTACTGCAGGAATTTCAATCGAGATACTGTGCTCATCTTCAACTTCGGTCAAATCAAGAGTAAGCGCATAGTCAGGAAAGCCATCAATGACTACGCGACCTTCGGTGACAGAACTACGCACGCGATCCTCAAACACAAAATTGCCGCTAGCATCTGTCGTTGCCTCTTGGTCACCCAACACAACAACTGCACCAGCAACAGGAGGAGCATCCTCCAGTCCAAAGCGAACTGTTCCTGAAAGCTCAGTCGATGCGCATCCCGTCAACACAAATGCCATTAGCGCGGCTACCAACAACGCCGCAATCAACATCGCAACTCTTGCCACAAATCGACCAACACACGCGCCTTGTTCAGCCTTAACCATTTCCACAAAAGACCCTTTCACTGTATTCAAATTTCACCTTAGCATTCTATCGTAAAAAATGCGCCAGAAATAGTATTTTTCGCAAGCCACTATCTAGGCGGAGGCTGACCACTAAAAAATAGAAAAATTCGCATAAAATCATACAATGTGTACAATTTGTATTAACTGTATTTGTCTACAATGTAGACAATGTAACATTTGTCCAAATAATAGACGATTGTCTTACTTTTGCCCGCAGAGGTGTGCTTGTTAAAGTAAACTTAAAATACCTATGATTAAAATGTACAAAATAGATGATGAGCTATGCGAAAAGATATTGGAGGATTATTCCGATAATCCCCTGATAGCCGCTGTCGACCCAGCTGACATGCGCAACCTTTTGAAAGCTTCATTTTTCTTTAAAATCGTTGGTCCCGAAGTACAAGCAGTCGACATCATCTTATCTGAATATCACCATCTTTTTGGCGACTATTTCAAGGTAACTGATCCCAGAGATGTAGCTGTTCCCGCTGTCCTACTCTGCGGTTCTGCTCGCTACGCTTTTTCACCGGGTTTTCTTCCTGTCCCGCTGGCAGCAACCATTACTGCCCCCATCATAGGCTATATAACACCGTATGTTTTCGAATCTCGGGCTGCTCACCCAGATGTTACACCCACACTGGATTCTGAAGTAATTCTGTTCCCGCCAGAGGCCTTCAGAGCGACCGCCTATAAGAATCCGCAGCTATTTGAAGTCATGATTAACGGGCGCGAGCGAATTTACAACATGATATCAAGATGGCTTCCGATTACTGCGCTTACCTCTATTGAATATCGAATAGCACAGTTTTTGCTAGCCCAACTGCCTGAAAATCCCAAAGACCAAGAAGTTATCGAGCTAACGCAAAGCGCCATAGCTACTTACCTTAATTGCTCGCGTGCAACCTTAGCAAAGGGAATATCACACCTTTACAACGAGGGAGTCCTGCAAACAGGACACGGAAAATTAATCGTAGACACAAACGAGCTTAAGAATTACATCAGAGGTGGCAAAGAAATGCCTCCTCCTCCTCACGTAACATAACTCCTTAAATTCACCAGTCTTCTTAAATTTGAACAAAGTTTTTTGTCAAAAATGTAGACAAATATGTCTAATATAGTGGCGTATGCTGCAGTAATCCGATAAAATTTTTTAACTAAATAAAAATGCGGGGAATACAAGTGAGGTGTAGAGGAATTTACAAGAGGTTGCTACGGTAGCCTTTTGCTAATTGTTTCAGTACGTGAAACAACAAAACCTTTTCCCCCAAGAATAATAGGGAGAAGAATTATTCTTACACTAGACCTCACAGACAGTGCCCTGGCTGATAAGCTTCTGAGCAAATACAGCGATATCCCTCTGTTTAAAAGTATTGAAAATCCTGATGACGCACGCGATCTTCTGATGTCTTCACTTTATGGTGTTGCTCCCGAAGGTGAAATGAGCGAGCTTAGTGAAGCCCCTGCAGGTATGGAATCTTTCTTAGGTGACTATCTTGCGACTATCAAGCTGGAAGAATTGTTGATTCCTGCAATTATGCTTGAAGGAACACTGCATTTTAGCTTTCCCTCTGGAATGTCTGCCCCCATAACTGCGCAAACAGATGGTCCTATACTTAGTTATCTCGCACCATTTGCTCGTGATGCACAAACCGTTAATCCTCGCATGGCAGTTACTCCTCTCTCGAAGGGCATCGTATTTCACCCTCAGAAATTTAAAGAAGTAACGTATGCAAATCCTAAAATGTTTGACGCAATACTAGATGATCGCGAAAAAATTCTCTCGATGTTGCTAAGGTACTTACCGATAAATTCACATGCGCCTATTGGGTATCGTCTTGCAAGGTTTTTACTGGCGCAAATACCTGAAAACTGTACCGGCAAAGAATCTGTTGTGATGACCCAAGATGAAATTGCAAGGCGCCTAAACTGCTCGCGCGCAACCTTGGCAAAAGGGGTTTCACTGCTCTATAGCAAAGGGATTATCCAGACTGGGCATGGCAAAATTAGCGTAAATAGTAGCAAGTTGAAAACGTACATACAGAAAAATCAAACGTACTAATCAGCAGTCGCAGCGCACGCTATTCGACAGATATAGCTCCTTCACCTAGCAAGGCTGTGAGACGATTTATCAACTGTTCATTTTCTGGATTTACCTGTTCAGGCAACATCGCAACAGTAGTCGTTGAAGACACGGGCTCAAAGATATGCAGCTCAACAATGCTTTGCCCAGGAAACTGTGCTAAGTTGCGGCGGAAGTCCTCGATGGCAAGTCTATTCCCCATTTGCTCTGGAGTAACCTTCACCACAAGTTTTCTTTTTAGCGCAGTAGTCTTGCCAAGCCCACTACCATTGCTTGCTTGGGGCAATTCCCGCATTTCTTTCACCATTAAAGTAGGTCCGTCATCATCTAGCTTATAGTTACCATTGACCAGCACGATTCTGTCAGTTTCTATAAAGCTCTCGCATGCTTTAAATGCTTTGCCCACAGCAACGAAGGTTATACTGCCCGATAAATCTTCTAGTTGACCGCGTGCAAACATATTTCCTGAGCGCGACGGTCTAATCTCAACACCTGAAAGCATGCCAGCAAACCAACCGGAGAAACCTCTGGGCACTTCTCCTGAAATGCTCATCTCTGCATGTTCGCGCAAAGCATCAGCATAGTCTGACAGGGGGTGATCGGACAGGTACATGCCTAAGCATTCACGCTCGAACGCCAGCTTAAGGCTCTTATCCCATTCGCCGTGTTCTGAAGTATCTGGCGGATCTATCACATCATCTTCAAAGCCGTGGTCGTCTGCGTCAAAAAAGTCAAACATTGAAATCTGGCCACGGTCGCGCTCCAAATTGCGTTCTTGAATTTGCTTGAGCAGGCCGCCTTCCATGATGTTAAAGAGCTGCTTGCGCGGATACCCTGTTGAATCAAAAGCTCCTGCCTTGATAAGGGCTTCTACAACACGCTTATTAGCCACCTTTGATTCGACCCTGGTAACGAAATCTTGCAAGTCAGTAAAGGGGCCGCCTTCTTCGCGGCAGGCAAGAATAGATTCAGCAACTGCTTCTCCTACTCCTTTGATTCCTGCAAGCCCGTAGCGAATTCCCTGGTCAAGAACATTAAAAAAGTAAATATCTGACTGGTTAATATCAGGAGGCAGTACCAACAACCCTTCGTCTTTACACTCTTGAATGTAGCGCGTTAGCTCGTCAGTTTTGCCCAACTTACTGGTAAGAACTGCTGCCATTACTTCGCCTGGGTAATGTGCCTTCAGATACGCAGTTCGCATGGTAGTAAGACCATATGCCGCTGAATGGCTTTTGTTAAAGGCGTATTCTGCAAAGGGCAAAATGTCTTCCCATAGACGCTCTGCCATCTGCCCGTTATATCCGCGCTCAACAGCCCCCTCAACCCATTGTTCGCGCATAGGGGTCAGCACTTCAAGAATTTTCTTACCCATTGCTTTGCGCAACTTATCTGCGTCTGCTGCCGTAAAGCCACTCATTTCCATGGCAATTAGCATTACCTGCTCTTGATATACAATCGCACCATAGGTGTCTTCAAGAATTGGCTTTAGACGCTCATCATAATAGGTAACTTCTCTTTGCCCATGCTTTCTCTGCACAAAGTCGTCAACCATGCCTGACTGCAAAGGACCTGGTCTAAACAGCGCAAGCACGGCAATAATGTCAGCAAATTGCGTTGGCCTCATCCTGCGCAACAAGGCGCGCATACCAGAACTTTCTACCTGGAAAACACCTGCGGTATATGCCTTTGTTAAGAGTTCGAAAGTTTTAGGGTCGTCTAGCGGGATTTCGTTCTTATCAATGCGTCTGCCATAATTCTTTTCAATCGCTTTAATCGCATCTTCAATGACAGACAGGTTGCGCAAGCCCAAAAAATCCATCTTAAGCAAGCCCATGTCAGCGAGCGTTTCACCATCATACTGGGTAATAACCAGCGAGTTATCTCTAGCCTTTGTATCAATCTTTACAGGTGCATATTCAGTAATGTCTTCACGGCTAATGATTACCGCGCAAGGATGGACGCCCTCTCCCCTTATATAACCTTCAATAGAGAGTGCTGCATCTATGACTGTTTTTGCTTCTGGTTCATTATCATAGATTTCTTTAAGCTTCGGATTAGCCTTTACTTTTTTGCTACCATACAAGGCATCGCTGAGGCTAGTCAGGAATGGAATCTGAGCACAAATTTTTGAACCCAGTCCAAAGGGTTTGTCCATAATGCGCGTAATGTCGCGAACTGCTTGACGCGCCTTTAGCTTTGAGTACGTGATTACCTGCGTAACGCGTTCATGACCATACTTTTCTCGAACGTAGTTAATGACCTCATCGCGTCTGCGAGGCTCGAAGTCCATATCGATATCGGGCATTTCGCTACGTTCAGGATTGAGAAAGCGTTCAAATAGCAGGTCATGCTCGATCGGATCAAGGTCAGTGATGTCTAGTGAATACGCAATGATTGAGCCTGCTGCACTACCCCGTCCAGGGCCTACTGCAATGCCGCGTTCCAGCGCCCAGCGCGTAAAATCAGAAACAATCAAAAAGTACGCGCAGAAGCCTTTGTCTGCAACAATATCTAGTTCGAAATCAAGACGCTTGATGGATTCTTCGGACAAGTCCTGCGTGCCATAGCGGTTTTTCAAGCCATCGATGCACAGCTCTCGCAGGTGTTCACGCTCTGTTTTTTCTTCAGGGATTTCAACAACGGGCAAGATAACCTGATTGAAGTCTAGTTCAACATTGCAGCGCTCTGCAATCGTAAGAGTGTTGTCGAAAGCACCTGGATAGTCAGTGCCAATAATCGCTTCCATCTCTGCGCGAGACTTCATATGCAGCTCTTTGTAAGCCTTCATGCGATTGGTGTCATCAAGTGTTCTACCACCTGACCCAATGCACATCAAATAGTCTTGCATGGTGTCGTCGCCTTCACTGACATAATGAATATCATTAGTCGCAACAATACCTAAGCCCATTTCTTGCGCTAGTGAAGAAATGCCATCACAAAGCTGCTTTTGCGTCACCTCTGTTTTCGTTTTGCTGCCATGGTTTTGAATCTCCATAAAGAAATTCTCAGCACCAAAAACACCGGCAAAATATTCTGCCCATTTGCGAGCCTGTACTGGGTCACCTTGCTCTATGAATTGCGATACCGCACCAAACATGCAGCCTGAAGTTGCAATAATTCCTGATGAATATCTCTCGAGTATTTCTTTATCAACACGCGGGCGATAATAAAAGCCTTCTGTACCTGCATGGCTGCAAATTTTCATCAGGTTTTGATAGCCCTCATTGTTTTGCGCAAGCAGCACTAGGTGATAGAGGGTACGGTCATTTTGGTCTTTCACCAGGCGCGAATTCGGCGTGAAATATATTTCGCAGCCAATGATTGGCTTAATGCCAGCTTTTGTAGCCTGTTGATAAAAATCAATCGCACCAAACATATAGCCGTGGTCGCTAATCGCCAAAGCAGGCATCTCTAGTTCTTTTGCGCGCGCTACTAAAGGCTTTACTTTTGCAGCACCATCAAGCAATGAATATTCTGTATGCGTGTGAAGATGAACAAAACTCATCGTACTAAAATAACTACTTTCTAATCATCATTGTCATGCGGCTCAACGCCGCTACTCAACACTACGCCTCAACACTGCGATTTAGCACCATGGCATAACCCGCTTCACCATACTGCAAGCACTTTGAAACTCGTGCAATCGTTGCGGCTGACGCGCCTGTTTCTTTTTCAATCGCCGCATACGCCATACCGCTTTGCAACAGGCGTGCCACTTGTAAACGTTGTGCCATTTCTGCCAGCTCGCGAGGGGTCGTAACATCTAACATAAAGTTAAACAGTTCATCATTGTCGTCTGACAGACGAAAAGCGTCCAGCAAGTCCTCTACTGCAGGTGTGCGCAAAGGGTGCGCCGCAGTAGTAACCACAGTAGTAGCCGCAACATCAGCCGACGCAGCCGCCGCAGATGCAGCAGATTCAGACTTATGCGCAGCATTGTCGCTGCCCTGAGCCTTAGGGTTCGCCTTAAGCGTCATGGATTACTCCTCATCTATCTGCCTCTTACTGCTTCTTTTTCGCGTTCTCGCCAGGCAGCATGCGCCTTGCAACAAAAACGCCTTCTACGCCACGCAGCGAACTAAGCAAAGCATCCAAGTTACCCATCTCGCCCGTCTCGAAAAGATAGCGCATATCCACAATACCATCTTTGTGTGTCGTTGTTGCACTGGACAAAATGTTTACGCCACTTTCAGCAACTTTCATAGTAACGTCTTGCAGCAGGCGCAGTCTATCCAGCGCCTGAACAAATACTTCTATGTGATAGGTCGCATGCGAACTGCGGTCCCACTCGACCTTGATAAAGCGCTCTGGGTCATTTTGCAAATCCCCTACGTTGGGACACGTGGCACGGTGTACCGACACTCCGCGTCCGCGCGTTACAAAGCCTACAATGTCATCACCTGGAACAGGGTTGCAACACTTCGACAATCTAATCAACACGTCATCAAGACCAGGAACGCGAACGCCGCCACCTGTTGGCTTTGGCTTGCGCGCATGACGCGGCGGCAACATAGCAGTGTCGAGCGTAAACTCAGCTTCTGCAACGCTTGCCATTCCGCCTGGCTTTTCTATCATCTCTTCGGCGGCAAGAGCCTTAGCACCCTTGCTGTCTTTTGCAAGCAGACCAGAAACACTGAGCTGCTTAAGCAAGCGTGTCCCTGCTAAGCGTGCAGAAAGCTTCGATGAGCCAATTTGTGCGTACAAGTCATCAGCAGTCTTGTAGTGCATGTCTTGTGCTACGATTTCTAGTTCTTTTTCAACTTTGCGCGTAGCAATGCTTACCCCGTGCTTGCGCATGATTTTCATCAACATGTCGCGACCGCGAGAAACGTCATCAACACGCGTTGTTTTTGACAAATAACTACGAATCTTACTGCGCGCACTTGAAGTAGCAACAATATCTAGCCAGTCACGACTAGGACTGGAGTTCTTATTGGTCAAAATTTCAATCTGGTCACCCATCTCCAGCTGATAAGCAAGCGGCACTATCGTCCCGTTAACCTTTGCGCCAATAGTCGTATGCCCAACCTCTGTATGAACACTGTAGGCGAAATCAAGCGGCGTTGCACCCTTTTTCAGCGACTTTACGTCCCCCTTTGGCGAAAAGACAAAGACCTCTTCAGCAAAAAGGTCAATGCGCAAGGCATCCATAAACTCAACAGGGTCACTGGTTTCATTTTGCCAGTCCAAAATTTGGCGCAACCAAGACAGACGGTCATCCATCTTGTCCTCTGCGCTCATGGGCTTGCCCTCTTTATAGCGCCAGTGCGCGGCAATACCATATTCTGCGCGGCGGTGCATCTCTGCAGTACGAATCTGAATTTCTAGCGGGCGACCAGTCGGACCAATCACGGTGGTGTGCAACGACTGATACATATTAAACTTTGGCATAGCAATATAGTCTTTAAAGCGCCCCGGCATTGGCTTGTACAAGTTATGCACCATACCCAAAACGCCATACACATCTTTTACCGAATCAACAATAATGCGCAAGGCAAGCAAGTCGTATATCTCTGAAAAGTCCTTGCCCCGGTTCTTCATCTTTTGATAAATGCTGTACAGATGCTTTGGCCTACCCTGAATCTTTGCCTTGATGTGCACCGTATCTAACACTTCTGCAATCTCGTCCATGATTTCATCGCCATAGGCCTCACGAGCCTCACGGCTCTCGTGAACCATCAGCTTAACCTGATTGTACTTTTCAGGATCTAGGTACGAAAAGGCAAGGTCTTCAAGCTCCCACTTAATCGCAGAGATACCAAAGCGATGTGCCAAAGGTGCAAAAATCTCTAAAGTTTCACGCGACTTTAGAATGCGCTTTTCTTGGGGGAGCGCGTCCAGCGTCCGCATATTATGCAGCCTGTCAGCAAGCTTAATCAAGATGACGCGTACATCTTTTGCCATCGCAATAACCATTTTGCGCATCGAATCTGACTGCTGTTCTGTTCGCGTATTGTAGCTAACCTTACCCAGCTTTGTTACGCCATCAACAAGGCCTGCAACTTCTTCTCCGAATTCTTTTTCAGCATCGGCAATCGTTATATCGTCATTATCTTCAACAGCGTCATGCAGCAACGCTGCTTGAATTGTTGCCGAATCCATATTGAGCTCGCACAAGATATGAGCAACCTCAAGAGGGTGTGTAATAAACGGAGTCCCTGACTTGCGCATTTGCCCTGCGTGAGCCTTGTCAGCAAAGTCATAAGCCTTACGAATAACATCAACATCCACACTGGGATGCGAGACTTTAATCTCTTCGATTAAGGCATCTATGGTCAAATGCTCATGCTTTGTCATAGCTTTATTGTTTCTCTAGTTTCTGAACGTGCTGCTCTAATTCTTCTACACGCTTTAGCAGCTGACAAATTGTTTCGTTCACCGGGTCTGGCAGTATTTCTTTTGGCAGTGCGTCTGGCGACGACTTATCTGCGTCCGCTGCAGGCTTTGCCTTTTCCCCTACAATCTTTGCAGGAATACCTACGACCGTAGCATCTTCTGGTACGTCTCTTACGACCACAGCACCACCACCAACTTTTGCACCGTCAGCCAAAGTAATCGCACCAAGCACTGAAGCGTTTACCCCAACAACAACATTATTGCCTAGCGTTGGGTGACGCTTGCCTGTTTCTTTACCCGTACCACCTAGGGTTACTCCCTGGTATAGGGTGACATCATCACCAATGATAGTGGTCTCACCAATAACGACTCCCATACCATGGTCAATAAAGAAACGTCTCCCAATTACGGCACCTGGATGAATCTCGATGCCAGTAAAAAATCGCGTACATTGCGAGCCCATGCGCGCAAAAAAGCGCAGCCCCATCTTGTGCATGCCGTGATGCAGGCGATGACACACAATTGCATGAAGTCCTGGATAATTTACTATCGCAGAAAGCACTGACGTTGCGGCAGGGTCATTTTGCTGTATGACCTGTACGCTATCTCGTAGTGTTCTAAACATGTATTATCACCCCTTATACAGCAAAACGATATAACAAAACCGTGGCCTGAGCTGCAATGCCTTCTTTGCGACCCACAAAGCCCAAACCTTCAGTTGTAGTAGCTTTTAATCCAATCATACTAACATCTATTTCCAGTGCTTGTGCCAAATTAGTGCGCATCTCTTCGCGATAGGGCGAAAGTTTCGGAGCCTCAGCTATCAGCACACAATCAGCGTCTAAAATCTGGAACCCAGCATCAGTGATTGTGCGAAGCACAACACGCAACAGCTCGACTGAATCTGCATTCTTAAATTGCGCATCTGTGTCAGGAAACAAGTTCCCAATGTCATAGGCACCTTCAACGCGGGCAGCACCCAACAAAGCGTCCATCAAGGCATGCGTCAAAACGTCAGCGTCAGAATGTCCCGCAAGCCCTAGCCCGTAGGGAATGGTTACGCCACCCAAAATAAGGTCTCTGTCTGGGGCAAAAGCATGAACGTCATATCCTGTGCCGACGCGTAAGTTGCTAATCTGCATGTTTAGTTCCTTTCTGCAAGAAATAGTTCAACAAAGTCGACATCTTCAGCAGTCGTAACTTTGATATTGTTTCGCGAACTGGCAAGCATACTTATTTCAGCTCCGTGCCACTCAAGATAGGACGCATCATCTGTACCCTGGAAACCATTTTTCTTTGCAAATGCGTAAGCATCTACAATTAGTTCTTGCCAAAATATTTGCGGAGTCTGTGCCTGCCAGTAACAGCTGCGGTCTGGTGTATCATCAATTATCTCGTCAGCGTCAACGCGCTTCAGCGTATCTACTACCCTATTTCCTAAGACGACTCCGTCAAGGTGGACGCCATCAATAAGCATTTGTATTCCTGCATCAACACTGTCTGGATCTAACAAAGGACGTGCACCATCATGAATAGCAACAATGTCTGCATCTGTTACGGCATCAAGTCCTGCCACGACAGAGTCTTCACGCGTGTCTCCCCCTGCGACGAAAGCCACAGGCTTTTCTGTAGTGATGCTGATGCTGATGGTTTGGACGTACTCCTCCACCCTATCTGGGTCGCAAACAACAACGATGTCGTCAATTAGGCGTGCTGCTGCAAGGGCATCAATGGCCCACGCAACAATAGGCTTGCCTGCTACAAACAAGAGCTGTTTGCCGCCTGCTGCACCTAGCCGCTGACCGCTGCCCCCTGCTGCAATGATGCCGGTGATTTTTCGCTTTGTATCTGACACGGCTATGCTCCTGCGCCAGAGCTTCCCGAAGACTTAGGCCTTCTGCTTGATGGTCGCGTGGCACCGGTACTAACGCCTGCTTCAAGCGATTCTTTTATGATGTCGGAAAACGCACTGACATCACTGACTTCACCGGGCACTTTTTCAAAGCGCAGGCGCGTACCGCTTTCAAAGTCATCATCTTCCAGGCGTGCTGATTTTGCACCGGCCTCTTTTTTCGCAGCCTTCTTTGCAGGGGCTTCCTCGAGGTGAGCTTCGATTACGTCACCACTCTTCCACTTGCCTGCAAGCAATTCTTCTGACAATACATCATCGATGTAGCGCTGAATCGCACGGCGCAATGGACGCGCTCCCGAGCCCTGGTCATAACCTTTACCTGCCAGGAATTTCTGCGCATCTTTGGTAAGGCGCAAGGATAAGCCCTGCAGTGCAAGCTGTTCTTGAGTGGTGCGCAACATGATGTCAACAATGCTTTCAATTTGTTCCTGGCTTAGTGCATCAAATACGACAATCTCGTCAAGACGATTGAGGAATTCTGGACGGAACAAATCTTTCAGCTCTGAAGTGATTTTCTCGCGCAGTTGGTCACTAGAGAAGCTGTCACGCTCGACACCAAAGCCCAGGCTAATGCCCTTAGTAATGTCGCGCGCGCCCACATTACTAGTCATAATCAAAATAGTATTGCGAAAATCTACCTTGCGTCCCTGACTATCTGTCAGGCGTCCCTCTTCTAAGATTTGCAGCAAGATATTGAACACATCAGGATGTGCCTTTTCGATTTCGTCAAACAGAATAACGCTGTATGGTCTGCGACGAACACGCTCTGTGAGCTGGCCGCCCTCATCATAACCAATATATCCTGGCGGAGAACCAACCAGTCTAGAAACGCTATGCTTTTCCATGAACTCGCTCATGTCTAGTGAGATAAGCGATGACTCGCTGCCAAAGACTACTTCTGCAAGCGCCTTTGCCGTTTCAGTTTTACCTACGCCTGAAGGCCCCAGGAAGATAAAGCTACCACCAGGGCGGCGCGGGTCTTTAAGTCCTGCGCGGCTGCGTCTAATGGCGCGCGACACAACGTCGATGGCCTTGTCTTGTCCTATGATACGCTTTTGCATCTCTGCTTCTATGTTCATCAAGCGCTTTGATTCTTCTGAAGTGAGCTCTGTTACGGGAATACCCGTCCACACGCTAAGGACTTCAGCGATTTCAGCTGGAGTAATCTCTGCTGGACTATCGTCGTCGTTCTTTTTCCATGTTGCGATGAGTTTTTTACGCTTTGCAATGAGTTTATTTTCTTTGTCGCGCAGCTTGCTTGCCTTTTCGTATTCGCCGGCGATAATGGCCGCCTCTTTGTCGGCATCGTGTTCTTTGATTTGCTTATCAAGGTCACGAATTTCAGGGCTGACCGTTGCACGCATGATACGCATCTTTGCGCCTGCTTCGTCAATCAAGTCTACCGCTTTATCAGGCATAAACCTGTCCGATATATAGCGGTCAGATAGCGTAACGGCACTTGCAAGAGCTTCGTCAGTGTAGCGCACAATATGGAAGGCTTCATAGCTGTCGATAATGCCTTGCAAAATGCGCAATGTTTCTGCATTCGTTGGCTCATTTACCAAAACCTGCTGGAAGCGTCGCTCGAGCGCTGAGTCTTTTTCGATGTATCTACGGTATTCTTCAGTAGTTGTCGCACCAATTGTTTGGAACTCCCCGCGTGCAAGGGATGGCTTTAAGATGTTTGCACCATCAATGGAGCCCTCCGCAGAGCCACTGCCTACTAGCATGTGAATTTCATCAATAAAGATGATGACGTCACCACGGCGGCGAATCTCTTCGATAACGCGTTTCATGCGCTCTTCGAATTCGCCGCGGTACTTTGACCCGGCAACCATGCCAGAAATATCTAGTGAATAAACCTGCTTTGCCTTAAGTGTTTCAGGGACGAGGTCAGCTGCAATAAGTTGAGCAAGACCTTCCACGATGGCAGTCTTTCCTACACCTGGCTCACCAATCAGGACAGGGTTATTTTTCATGCGACGCGAAAGGATTTGAACAACGCGTTCAATTTCGCGCTTTCTGCCAATAATGGGGTCAAGCTGTCCGTCCATGGCTTCGCGCGTAAGGTTTCGCCCGAATTCATCAAGCAGTGACATCGAGCGAGCGCCCATGCCTCCGTCGCCGCCAACTTGCGCTGTTGATAGCAACTGAACCATAGTGGCGCGAACGCGGTCAAGATCAAGGCCTAGGCTCACTAAGGCTTGCGCTGCAAGACCATCAACCTCGTCGATAATGCCTAACAGCAGGTGTTCTGGACCAACGTAGTTGTGTCCAAAACGGACAGCCTCCCTCATTGAATGTTCAAGCACGCGACGTGCGTGTGCAGAAAAAGTAAGGCTTTTCGCAGGTGGTTCGTCGTCAGGTTCGACCATGCGTTTTACAATAATGCGTACGTCGTCTGGCGTTACTTCTAGTTCATGTAAGGCGTCAACGACGACTCCTGAATCGTTAATCAGACCCAGTAGTAAATGTTCAGTTCCGACGTAATTTTGTCCCAAAGCGCGCGCTTCTTCTTGCGATGAAGCAATAGCCCGTTTTGCGGGCTCGGTAAAACGTTCAAACATAGAGAAAAACTCCTCCTAAAAGGTAAAATTGAAAATCAAGCGTGTTACCATTATAGTCCTATTGCGCTGAAAATATTTTACAGAATACATAAGGAAATTTGACTTGAGAAAGGCGATTTTATGTGTCTTGCCATTCCTGCCAAAGTAAGAGAAAAAACAGGTGCGAATTTAGCAGTTGTTGACGTCATGGGCGTAACCCGAAAAATCTCGTTGGACTTAGTTCCCGAAGCAGAAATTGACGACTGGGTTTTGATGCATGCCGGTTTTGCCATAAGTGTTGTTGATGAACAGTTTGCCCAAGAAACAATCGAGCTGATTAACTCGATTCAGTTCTCTGATGACGGTGGTACTTTAACCGGAGAAGCCCCCGTGCCCTTTGAAGGTGAGATGAGCGGCGGCTTTGAAGCAGCCCAAGCAAGGGCGATTGCTTCTGGCGCGGCTGGGAGTGCGGTTGATGCTGCAGCGGACAGCGGCGATGTCGCTGGTGCAGATGTTGCAGCTGGTGCAGATGTTGCAGCCACTGCTGAAAATGTCGAGAGTGCAGAAACTGAAGAGTCCTAATGCAGCCTGACATGCAGCCTGACCTTATATCTTCATGGCGCGACCCAGAGCTTGCGCGTATCCTCATAGAAGGCATCAGTAGGCAGGCAGAAAAGCTGTCTGCTCTTCGCGGTGCGGCAGATGACGCTGGCAGCAATGCTGGCAACACGCCCATAAAAATCATGGAAGTATGCGGAACTCACACGATGGCAATCGCAAAGTGGGGTCTGCGCGATGTGCTGCCTGACAACATCACCTTAGTGTCAGGCCCGGGCTGTCCTGTGTGTGTGACGGCAAACGCAGACATTGACCAGGCCATCGAGCTAGCCAAACAGCCTGATGTCATCATCACCACCTTTGGCGATATGATGAAGGTTCCTGGCAGTTACGAATCGCTGTCTGACGTGAAGGTACAAGGCCATGACGTGCGCATTGTCTATTCGCCGCTCGACGCCCTCGACATTGCTGAAAAAGAAACAGACAAGCAAGTCATCTTTATAGCAGTTGGCTTCGAGACGACTACTCCTTTGATTGCTGCAACCATTAAACGTGCTGCTGCGATGGAGCTAGACAACTTTAGTGTCTGTGCAATTCACAAAACGGTGCCCAAGGCTCTGCTTGCAATCGCTGACGACCCAGAAGTCCAGGTATCTGCGCTGATTTTGCCCGGCCACGTATCAACCATCATTGGTCTCGAGCCTTATCAGTTCCTTGCAAAAGACTTTGGTATCCCCAGCGTCATTGCAGGCTTCGAGCCTGTCGACATACTGCAAAGTATCCTCATGTTGCTAGAGCAACTAGTTGCGCTAGTAGAGGTAGCGGAGGAGTCTGACCAGACTGCCGCACCTGCCGCCAGCGCTACAGCACCCGCAGTAGCAAGGGTCGACCTCGCTTACACACGCGGTGTTGCAGTGGACGGAAATCCCGTTGCCCGCGCAACGATTGATGAAGTATTCCAGCCCAACGATGCTAACTGGCGCGGCCTAGGTGTCATCCCTGAAACAGGCCTTGTCCTGCGTGACAATTTCGCACAGTTTGACGCTACAAAGCGCTTTGACATTGACTTGCCACCGACCATTGAGCCCAAAGGTTGCCAGTGCGGAGACATTCTGCGCGGAGTAATATCGCCACACGACTGTCGTCTTTTTGGCCGCGCCTGCACACCACAAAATCCCATAGGCCCTTGTATGGTATCGAGCGAAGGCAGCTGCGCTGCTTGGTATCGCTACTACGGCAGTGCCGACCAACAATAACAGCAACAACTCCAGCAACAACAACCGAGCAAAGGAAGCCTACCTTGTCTGCAGACAACACACAGAACGCAAAAATCGAAACGGTGCAGCTAGCACATGGCTCTGGCGGCTCTATGATGCAAAGTCTTATCAAAGAAACCTTTGTCAAAGCCTTCAGCGACGTACAGTTAGAAGATGCGGCCACCATAGCGCTCGCTGGCAGCGGAGCCAATCCCTGCGACAGCGAGATATCGATATCGACTGACAGCTACGTGGTTCAGCCCCTGTTCTTCCCTGGCGGAGACATAGGCAAGCTGGCAGTTTGTGGCACCGTTAATGATGTTGCTACTTCGGGTGCGCGTCCCTTGTTCATTTCAGTGAGCTTTATCTTAGAAGCTGGCTTCCCCCTTTCTGATGTGGAGAAAATCGTTCAATCCATGTCAACAACTGCTAAGGAAGCAGGGGTACGTATCGTCACCGGAGACACAAAAGTCGTTGAAGCAGGGGCAGCAGACGGCATTTACATCAATACAACCGGCGTTGGTATCTTACCCGCAAAGCGCAAAGCTCTTGTTGCAAGCAGTATCCAACCGGGGGACGTAATACTGTTGTCAGGCAGCTTGGGTGACCACGGAATGTGCATCATGTCACAACGCGAAGAGCTGTCATTTGCTGCAGATCTCTCGACAGATGCAGCACCTTTGAACACTATGATTCAAAACGTCATTGATGCTGCACCTGACGCGCGCTGCTTCAGAGACCCTACTCGCGGAGGACTCGCTTCTACTCTCAATGAGCTTGCAGACGCAGCGCAGGCAGACATCGTCATCGAAGAAAAATCCGTGCCCGTTAAGCCTGCCGTACAAGGTGCCTGCGAAATGTTGGGCTATGATGTATTCCAGGTAGCCAACGAAGGCAAGATAGTTGCCATTGTCCCTGCCGACCAAGCAGAGACAGCACTGGAGGCTATGAAAGCAAGTCCTTATGGCGCAGACGCTGCGATAATCGGAGCCGTTGAACAGAGTCAGGAGGGCACTGGCAGCTTTGCCAGAGTTCAATTACGTAACGCTTTCGGAGCAAAACGCGTAATGGATACTCTTATTGGTGAGCAATTACCTCGCATTTGCTAAAATATGTGTTTGCAGTAGTTGTGGTGAAACGAAGGGGAAGTGACTACTAGTATGACGACTTCAGCACAGGGGGAAGCATCGAGAACACTCCAGATACAGATGCTCTCTGAAGCTCAAAACGCACAAAACATGCAGCCGATGACAGGGTGGAGACAATCTGCCAGTTATGCTCCTGCACTTATCGAAAACATCTTGCGCTTGCGCGCAGAAATCAGTCAAGAGTACGCAATCCGTGACATCATTGTTTTGGGCATGGGCGGCAGTGCTTTGGGTGCGCGTGTTTTTGCAGACGCCTTTAGCGCAGAGTTGGCGCAACTTGGCGTACGCCTGCGCATTATTGACACTTCTGAACCCAGTGCCGTTACTGCAACCCTTAATGATTTTAATATTGGCGCGGGTCTTATTATTGTTTCAAGCAAGTCAGGTGGAACAATTGAGCCGCTGTGCTTGGGACAAATATTCTTTGACCGTCTAAGTGAGATTCTAGGGTCAAAACGTGCTGCGGCAGCACACTTTATTGCGATTAGTGATGCTGATACTCCCCTATCAAACCTTGCAAAGCTACAAGGCTGGCGCGGCATTATTAACTCACCATCAAACATTGGTGGCAGATTCTCTGCTCTCACTGCCTTTGGTCTTGCACCTATTGTGCTAGCTGGCATTAATCCTATGCGCATGGTTGAGGCTGCCCAGGAAGTGCAATTCCAGTGCGTCGGTGGAGAATCCTGTCCAGCAGAGCAATTTGCTTTGTCGATTTATCAAAACATGTACAGCGGTCATGACAAGCTGCTGATAGGATACGTTGAGCAAGCTGAATCGTTTGCACGCTGGCTAGAACAGCTAATTGCCGAATCACTGGGCAAGCAAGGTAAGGGACTGATTCCTTTGCCCATGCCTTTGCACCGCGCTAACAAGATGCTTGCCTATGGAAAACCAGACATTCAAAATATTGCACTTACACAAATGACCCAAGAGGACTATGCGAAAAACATGGTTCTGTGGATGTTTGCCATCGAGAAACTTGCAGGATACTTGCAGGTCAATCCCTTCGATCAACCTAATGTTGAGCCGGTAAAGCAAGCAACCAGAGCTGCACTTGCAGCAAACAGTGACCTTATGCGTCTGCGTCAGGAAAGAGACTCTCTCAGCACTGACAGCGACGATAAAAAAGACGATGACGAAGAAGTATTTGACGGGGATTACCTCGATCAGCTTTTTAACGATAATCGCGTCATGGACGCTAGCAAGATGCCCGACCTAGTTGGAGCTAACAGCTATATCGCCTTGTTAACGTGGGCGCCTATGACAGAGCAAAATAAGTTAATGCTAGAAAACCTTGCTGGAAACTTCCAGCAATTCTATCAGCGTCCAGTAGTTATTGCAGAAGGCCCTGGCTACTTGCACGCTTCTGGTCAACTGTATAAAGGTGGTCCAAACTCAGGGGTATTTGCGATACTTTCACAAAACCCAGTTGAAGACTTGTCTATCTCGGGAACTGATTACAGCCTGAAACAGCTCTACCGTGCGTCACTTGCAGGAGACATCGAGTCACTGCTCGCACAAGGTAGACGCGTAGCTAAGCTATAGCCACACCTTGTCATCCCGAGCGCAGCCACACCTTGTCATCCCGAGCGCAGCCGAGGGATCTTAATGTAACAATTAAGTTATAGTTCGAGGGCTTGCTTTAGGGCAGGTACAATCCTTCTGCGCTTCTGCATCATAAAGTCTTGACTTGCTACTGCGTAATGTTACCTAAGCCATGTTTCTCGGCGGTAGTAGCTGTGCCAAAAGGCCAGTCCTTACTGTCCATTTTAACTTTCATGACAATACCTCTTTTATCTGCTACTCATTTCGAAAAGTTCTTCTCCATATTCTTCTTGCGGATTTTTGGGCTGTTGCTCTCCTTCGCAAACCTGCACACGATTAGATGATGATTCTTCCACATATTCATCTGCGCTATCTCCTATTCCAAAAAGTGCCAGTTTCTTAATTTGCCCTCTAAGAAACATTCCTAAAAGAATCAATGATGAAGGTGCAAAGATAATCAAAGAAAGCATCAAAACACTAAA